>Ga0209353_10000137_pt1 | contig 42687 bp, 41 predicted proteins | sample LauGreSpBDMM15SD_2_FD_187561 | JGI IMG/M metagenome (GOLD analysis project Ga0209353, IMG submission 187561) | Freshwater lake microbial communities from Lake Michigan, USA - Sp13.BD.MM15.SD (SPAdes) (version 2) | ecosystem: Environmental > Aquatic > Freshwater > Lake | place: Lake Michigan... | reverse complement strand
CAAATTAAATCCTGATGGTAAAACTATGAAGTTGCATTCAAAAGAAACTGGAGAAATTAAAACAGATATTTCAAATGCATACAATATGGAATTAATTGAATCAGTAGTTAATGAAGCTGACACTGTAAAATCAGAAGCAATATCTAGACTTGCAGATTTTTTCCGTATAAGTCCTTACGCTCTTTCAAAATTTAATTTTGATGGAAACGATAATATTAAAGAACTTACTAAAGTTTTAAACTCTACGTCAGATGCAGGTACTAAACTTTATTACGACACATGCATTAAATTAGCCAAAAAAGATTTAGGAATTGATGAATCTACAGTTAATGAGGCTGAAAAATTCAAATCAACTGAAGACTTTGAAGAGTTCTTAGAGGAAATCGATGGTATGCCAGAGGTTAGAATTAAAAGAATCATGGGTAAAGATTACATTGATACTCCAGGAGGTTTTAGAGATGAAGCAGATGATTACGATAATGACATAGTAGAGTATACTCTTTCTAACATGGGTCGTAAAGATTTTGAAGAACTTAAAGCATGGTGGGAAAACAATGTTCAAGAATCTTTAACTGAAGGTCAAGATCCAAGCGCAGAAAAAACAAGTAGAGCTGAACAATTAAAAAAATTAAAAGCCTTTAAAGCTCGCCAAGAAGAAACAGAAAAACTTAAAAAACTACAAGCAAAAAGAGCTAAAGCCGCTGGATCTGCTAAAGAATCTGTAGTTGCTGAAGGTAAAGATGATTATATGGCCAGATCTGGAAGTGCAGATATTAACATAAAGAAAGGTTATAAGCATTTAGTTGAATATGAGCTAGAAGACCTTTATAATAAATTAGGAGCATTATCAAAAGAATATAAAATTAAAGGAATTACTGCTACTTTTGAATCAGTAGTTAATGAGGCTGAAGTTAGTTCTGATGATGAATTTAAAGAATACGCAATGAGCGTTTTGAAAAAAGCATTTGGAGATGACTTTGATGAGGCTAAAGCTGGAGAAGTAGTTGATGGAATTCTTAAAAAATGTGGAGATGATTACGGAGCTGCTGTTGGAATGCTAACAAGTTCTCTTGGAGAATCAGTAGTTACTGAAGCATTTGATGCAAACTACTGGGAAGATTACCAAGAAGGAGCTCAAAAAATGAAAAACCCAACCGGTATGCAAATCCAACAATCAGTAGAAGCTGCCGTTGAAGATTGGAATGATAATAATGAAAACGGAAAAGAAAATGAGGTAACACCGGCTGGAGAAAAGAAAGTCCTTAAACTTGCAAAAGAATTTGTTAAAGCAAAAGGATATATCTCATTTGATATTATTGATGCAATGATCGCTCAGGAATCTTAAAAATAATCTAAATAAATAATACCTGATGTTTTACCATGTCAGGTATTTTTATTATATTTACACTATGAAACATATTAACCTATTTGAAGAGTTCTTAAATGAAGCAGATGGTCGAGATACCTTAGCCGAATTAAATGATATGACTATGGGTCAACTTCAAAAAATTGCAGAATATGCAGACATGATTAAAAAGAGAATGACAGAAGGAGAACAACTAGAGTCTTGGATGTTTTCTCAATTAACAGTTTCTTTAGAAAACTTAAACTCTGTATATGATGGAATGGAAGGAAATAATGGTGTTGCAGAATCTAATTATACAGATGCAAGATCTGATTTGTCAGCTAAATCTCATGATATATTCATAAAAAGAAAAGAACTTAGAGATAAAGTAAATGATTTGAATCAAAAGGTAGATGACCCAAAATCTGCAATTCAAGCCCAAATAGCAACTCTTAAGATGTCGCTTCTTGAACTTGATAATCAGAAAATAAAAATAAGCTCAACAATACTTGATTTAAACAATAAGCTAAGCAATTTATAATTATGAAACACATACAACTATTTGAACAATTTATTAACGAGGCAAAAATTGACCACGTAAAATACGTAAAAGACGCATCTAAAAAAATATTTGCAAAAGGCGGTAATGGACAAAATGTACTTGATTACCTATTAGACCTTGGAAAATATGTCAATAGTACTATAGACCCAAAGGCAGATGAATGGTACGGTCCACAAACTTCAGCCTTATTTCAAAACCTTGTTAATTCAATGGGACTTGATGATATTGAACACAATAACGTTTCTGGTAAGAAAAGTAGAAAAAAACCAGAAGCATTTAGAGGTGCTAGCGATTTAATAGCAGTTACTAATGATGCAATTAAACGTGCTAAAACTAATGGAGGAAATGATACTGGATGGGGTGGAGCCACATTAGAACTTGCTGGACATATTCAAAGTTATAGAGTAGGTGCTGGTAATGCTGGTCCTGGAGAAGATGGTTTTTATACAGCTTCGACATTAAGCGCATTTACAAGATTAGTTGATGACATTGCAATGGAAAACATTAAAAGCAACAGAGTTGCAAAGTAATTAATACAATATGAAAACAAGAATCCTTAATTTTAACCGGTTCATAACTGAAAAGTATGAAGTTAAATTGAATGAGCAATTGCTATTAGAAGGTGGAGCCGCTGGCCACATGTCCCATCCATTTGATAATAATGACCTAACATTCGGAGACTTTAAGAATATGATTATTGGTGGACTTCAAGGAGAATTAAACTTTGAAGAGGAGCCTACTGAAAAAACAGACGGTCAAAATGTTTTTGCAACTATTCAAAATGGTGAAGTTAAATTTGCCAGAAATAAAACTGAGTTGCAAAACCCTATGAGTCTTAAGGATTTTCAAAACAAATTTGAGGGACATGCGAGTAAATTAGTACAAGATACTTTTCAATTTGCTGCCGCTGATTTAGCAACTCTGCTTATAAAGTTACCGGCAAAAACACAAGACGAAGTGTTCCAGAATGGTCTAAACTTCATGAACATGGAGTTGATATATTCTGCTAACCCTAACGTTATTCACTACGATGTTGATGTAATTCAATTCCATGGTATCAAGAAGACTGATGGAGCTGGAAATATAGTTGGAGATGACAATAGTGCGGCAAAAAGTGTTACCGGAGTTCTTAAATCCCTTAATGCTGACATTGGAAAAACATTTACAATAATCCCTCCACAAGTTATTAAACTACAAAAAGATATAAACTTTGAAGAGAATCAGTCTAAATTCTTAGGAAAACTAGATACTCTTAAAAATCGTTATAAATTAACCGATGCTGACGCAGTTGCTCGTTATCATGAAATGTGGTGGAGAGAGCAAATTGAAGCCTCATTTGGTGACCTACCGCAAAATATCAAAGAGGGTTTATTACTTAGATGGGCCTATGACGATAAGAAAACATTAAACCTTCGTTCATTAGACAAGGAATTAACTCCAGCCCAAACTGAAGCGGTTAAGAAGTTTGATAAAGACGATGTTAAAAAGAAATTTAAAGAAAACATTCGACCGTTTGAAGACCTTTTCTTAGAATTAGGAAGTGTTATCTTAAAGAATGCAAGTAACTTTGTTGCTGCTTCACCAGATAAAGAAATGCAAAGGCTACATAATGAAATCCGAACCGAAGCCGACAAGATTAAACTTAATGGAGATGTAACTCAAATCGAAAAGGTTGCAAAAGAACTTGATCGACTTGAGAGAATTGGAGGAATACAATCTATTATACCAACCGAAGGTATTGTATTCTCATACAAAGGACATATGTACAAATTAACAGGAACATTCGCTGCAATTAATCAATTAATGGGAATCATAAAATACGGAAGATAATGGCATTACAGAAATTAAGAGAGTATTTTAACGAAACCAATAGAGAAACCTTTATTGAAATGTTAAAAAATAGGGTGTTAGTAACTGAGAAAGTTTCTGCACCTACATTTCTTGTTAAAAGAAATCTTGATGGATTTGAATATTTTAAATCTTCAAATTCAGACAAATTAAATCTAGTTGACCGAACTATTATCTCCCTATATGAGATTGCAATCAACTACATGCAAAGTTTGCCAAGTGAAACTAAAGGTCAAATGCCAATCGATTGGAGATTTGGATTTGAATACCTTCCGGAAGTTAATGTATCTAAAATTAAATACATCAAAACTCCAAAAAATAATCTAATCTTAACCCATATCCAACAGCTTGGAGAAGGTAATAAGGTTAAGAAAACTATAAATGACCCAGTTATCCTAAATAAATGGGCAAAAATTCTTGATGTTCAACAGCCAAGCGTAATTTTTGATGGCTATTTATCTCAATTACAACGGGATGAATTACTTGAAGTACTTGGAATGAGCGATAGAGAATTTAGCGAATCATTTGACTATTTGCCGGAAACAAAAGACAAGAATAGTTTTACTAGTAAAATAGTTAAACTTTTTAACAATAGTGCTTTTGAAACTGCCTTAAATTCTGACATTGATGATGAATTTGATGGATTAGTTGTTAATTTTATTGATGAAAAATCTATTAAATCTTTTAAATTAGAGGACTTTATCCGAAAAACTGCAGTTGATAACTCTTCAAGTCACATGTATCAAATTGCAGTCACTGACTTTTTAGAATTTATAACTCAATTTAAGATCGATGAAGTTCAACTTGAAGACGAAAGAGCCGATTATAGATACCTTGAAATAATGTCAATTATATTTAATGAATATGTTGACAAAAACTCTTCAAAATATATTGGAGTTAATTTTGAAAGCGCTGAATTTTCATCAGCAAATTCTTTTAAATTAAACTCAAAATATATTACTGATGAAAAAACCTTAAAATATGTTTCTAACGATATTTTAGCGGAACTTTTTAAAATGATTTTAGGTTCTTTTAGAAAGAAGCGAACAAAAACATCAGACTTAATAGATGCAGATACTATGGAACGTTTAAATGAAATAATTGAAAAAATCAATGAAAAAATATTTGTCGAAAGCACTGATGAAAATTCAATCTATGATTATCAAAATTTTATGTTGCGCGATAGGATTAAATCTTCAGTTAACCTGAATGAAGCGCTTAAACTTACTCATGTTGAACAAGGAAAACAACCAGTAAATATGTTTGTTGGGCGATTCCAGCCATTTACATTAGGACATGCAAAAGTACTAGAGACTATTCATAAAGAGAATGGATTCCCTGTAGTTGTATTCCTTGTTAAATCAAAAACCAAAAAGAAAGGTGATGAATTTAGCAGACCATACGATGAAAAGACTCAAATCGATATGTTTAAAAACGTCCAAAAACAATACTCATTCTTAAAAGAAATATTTGTAGTTCCGACTGGAGGTATCGATGTTATGTTTAATGAGATGAGACCTAAATATGAGCCAGTACTTTGGGGAACGGGAAGCGACCGAATGACAAGTTATGGTTATCAAGTTAATAATGATGCGTATAGAGACCAATTAAACTGTAGAGCTGATTTTGGACTTTTTGAAATTCCAAGAACTGACGATGATATTTCGGCTACTGCCGTTAGAAATGCCTTATTAGCAGGTGATGAAAAACAATTTAACAATTTAACACCAAGGGCAGTTCATTCAATGTATAAAGAATTAAAATCTAAAATTGAAGATGCAATGGGAGTTGTTGCCGAATCAGCTACCAATGATATTATGACATTCGAACAATTTATTAATAAAGATATATAAAACATAAATAAATATAAAAATACTATGAATTTTAATCAATTCCTAAACGAAGGTACTTCTTCATACGGTGGAAGAGCCGGACTTACTAAAGATGAGACACTTAAAATTGCTCAAAAATTTGCAGATGCCGCCGCTAGCGTAGACCCTGAAAAGGGAAAATGGAGCGTAAATAAAAGAACCTTAGAGGAAGATGGTTTTGACTTAGACTACAATAGTGAGGAATTTGACGGTGGTTCATATAACATTTACAAAAATGGTAATGTTGTAAATATGGCTCTTCGTGAAAATCCAGTTTTAGGTAAAATCGGAGATGATATTAAAACCATTGCAAAAGGTTTTAAAAAGATGATGGCGAATGAATCAACAATTACTGAAGAATACGATGTTAGTGGACTTTCTAGATCAGAACTTAAAAATGCAATTGACTACTTAGAAGCACACGATATTTCACACGACTATGATGGACGTGAAGATATTCTATATTTTGATATGACAGAATTGGACAAAAAAGGTCAAGAACAAATGAAAAAATTGGGACTTAGTGAATCTACTATTAATGAAAGAAATATCACAATCAAAAGACAATATACAGATAAACGTCCTGCAGTTACTGTAGGTAAAGCTGCTAAAGTTCGTAATAGAATGTTAGAGGCTATTAAAGATGGTAAAGTTTCACAGGAAGATTTTAATAATATTCTTAAAGAAATGACCACAGATTCTAAAAGATGGTTGAGAAGAAACGCTCAGTGTTTTAACGTATCTGAAGATGGAATTAGCCTATCAAAAACAGGTTCAAGAATCCTTAAAAATGTTATGGTTTCTGAAGCTACTGAAAAGGCACCAAAGATTTGGGTTCCTGGAGGATTTGATAAAGCAATCTCAAAATACCCAAATAGTAAAATCACAAGAAAAATTGTATTAGATGCAGCACTTAAATGGGATGTAAATCCAGAAGATGCAATCCAATATGTTGAATATGGTTGGATGATTGACTTAGACGAAAATAAAAACACAAATGATATGAGCACAAAATTTATTTACGAATCTTTCCAAGAATTCGTTGAAAACCGATTAAACGAAGGTACCCTAAATGAGGCATTTAAAAGCGCTAAATTGGCTAACCTTTTCTCAGTAGGAAGTGCAGGTACTAAAAACCTTGCAGGAGCATTCTATACTTTTTCAAAACTGGCACTTGACCAAATTGAAGATTATGACATTATCGAAATGGATCCTCAAACTGCCCGTAAAGAAAAAAGAGCAAACGCTGTTTATTTTTACGTAACAACTAGCCAAAAAGAGAATCCATACATCGAAGGTAATATTCCAAATATTTACAACAATGGAATTATCCAATCAAATACCCTATTAGCAATGACTAATGGACAAAATGAATGGTACTCTACTGGATATAATAGATACTCAAAAACTGAAACTATATCAAAAGCAAGTTCAAGAGAAGATGCTGCTGGATTTGATAAAAGAGACTCTAAAAGATATGACGGTTCAGGAATTACCAGTATTACAAAAGTAGCTGAATTAGCCGATATTGCTTACGTTATTGACTTAGACGTTCTTAAAGCGCGATATTCTACAACTCAATTAACATTACAAAGAGCTAATGATAAAAGAGGAGCTACTGCTTTCCAAAGTGACAAAGACTTTAAAGCAGAAAACAAATCTAGATATAACCAAATCTTAGCACAAAAAGCATCTGCAATGCCAATGGACTCAGTAGTTCTAGGAGCTATTGATACTCTATCTACACAAATTAAAGATGCCTTAACCAAAGGTGAAAAAGGAAGATATGGAGAACTTATTATTGGATTGGACCCTAAAGGTAGAGAAATCAAAATGAACGATGCTGCAAATTTAATGAGAAATATCCTTGATGAGTACAACAGATACGTAGGATACGTTGTTGAAACTGAAAAAGAAGTTGCATCTGGTTATAGTGGAAAATGGGCTGAAGGTAGATTAAAAGATAGTTCTAAAACAATCGTTGATTACGTTAAGAAAGTAGACGCTAAAAATTACGCTTGGTAAGATGAAACATATTAAACTATTTGAACAGTTTGTTAATGAAAAGATAGAATATCCGGAAGGTGTTAAAACCACGAATGACAAAATACTTGACAAAGTTGCTAAACTATTAAATTCTTCTAAAGGAACAATTGAAATAGGATCTGGTTCTGTTAGAGGAAAGAAAATTCCATTTATGACAGGAGATGAGTATTTTAATATAACCAACAATGGAGAGTATTACGTTCTTCTTTGCAAAAAAGGAGAATTTGAGATTCCTACAAAAGATATTAAAAATGCCCAAGAGCTATACGATCAAATCGAAAAGGCTATTCAAATGGGTCAAGTAACAATAGGAAAACAAAGATCATGATGAAACATATACCTACATTCGAAAGTTTTGTAAATGAATCCCTAAACGAAGGATGGGGATTTGATGACATTAAAGAAATCCATTTTGAAACTGATCCTGATAAACAAGAAAAACTTAAAAGGGTTTACGGTAAAAAAACTGGAGCAATGTCTTATAAGTCTCAAATCGAGGCCGCTGACTATGCACTAACTAAGTATAGAAAAGAAATTGGATATGACAACGGTAAGTCAGGTAGCGCAGGTCTTACTGCTGTATTTATTCCAAGTTCATCAATGGCCGCATTTTCTACAACTGGTAATGGACCACACTCTAAGCCTAAAAGATGGAACCAAAAGGAATATGACAAATGGATTAAAGATATGGCCGGAGACGGTGGTGCAAACCATGCATATGACATGGCGCAAAATGCTAAATTTGAACCGGGACTTATTGATTGGGTTAAGAAAAATGTAGCGTATGGTGAGAAGCCATTAGATAGAATTCAATGGGACATCGAAGCCTATACATAATAAGATAAACGATATGAAACATATTAAACTATACGAAGAATTTTTAAATGAGAAAGTCTACAGAATGACTGGGCCGTATGCCTCTAAAGGTATTATTGGTAAAGTTATGCAGGCTTTTAAAAAAGAAATTGAAAGAGTCTCTTTTGAAGGAGACGCGGCAGATACTTTAGAAGAAGTTAATGGAGCATGGTGGGATTTTGGAAAAGATGCCCAAAAAATGATTCTAGCTGAAGTTGAAAAGGCAGTAAGAGACATGGACCAAGTTGTCTATGTTCATGTTCAAGGATTAAACAAAACATGGGAGCCAGACACTATTAATGGATTAAATAGAGATGGTGGACCATTACATATTTCAATTCTTGGAGATTTTGTAATTAATGTTGGTTTTATGGACGATGTTGATGGTAATAAATTTAAGAACAAATTAGGAGGTATGTTAAATACCGCAATTGCAGGTGGAGAAGACATTTATGGTACTTTTGACGCTGAAATTGGAGAAAATAACGTTGAAATCAGAGGTTCTGAGATTATTCAAATAGACGAAAAATAAGATGAAATATATTAAGCTATACGAAGAATTTTTAAATGAATCAATCCTTCATGAATCCTATGTATTGTACGAAAAAAAGTATACTTCACAAGAGAGAAAAGAATTAGAAAAAAATGGAGAAGCCATGCCAGGCGGTAGGTTTCCTATTAAAGATTTAACAGATTTAAGAAATGCAATTCACTACTTAGGAAAGAACGTTGCAAAAGACGGAGGCGATGTGGCAAAATTTATTGCTAAAAGAATGAAAGAATTAGATGGATTAAAATATACTAATATGTTTTCTTCAGCTCTAAAGAATTCAAAACTAGGAGATGAAAAGCAGTATTTAGCTTAACAAAACTTTAACAAAATTTTAACAACCCAGATTTTATAGTCTGGGTTTTTTTGATTATATTTACATATCTAATTTTAACAAAGAAATATTATGTACAAATTTAATCGATTTCCTTTATGTTCACTAGTTTATTTTGAAGCTGCCAAAATTCTAGGTTATGATGACAATGAAGCAGCCTCGCTTGCACAAGGTAGAGCCGCATTTTTTGCAGCCGCTAAAATGGGATTTAAAAACAAAAATAGTGTTGTCGATAATCCTAACATTGACCTTGTAGAATCTATTCCTTTTGCCGGATTTCCCGCATTTATTCTACCTGCCGGATCGTTTGACAACATTAATGGTATTGTATGTTGTACCCGAGATGGCGACAAAATTCACGAATCTTCAAGCCACTTTAAAAGTGAAAATAGAATTATCAATAGCGTAGGTCCTTTAGGATTGGCTAAACTTAAACAACACATAAATGAAGAGTTACTTGCATTAGGTGATAAAATAAACGCAAATGACAAGGTTTATAAAGTTTACGTTAAGATGAGAGACTCTGCTAGACACGAAAATTTTTACGAAGATGTTCTTTTATCCGCCTAAGCCTGGTACAATATTCTTTAAATCAATTCCATTAGAAAACTATCTAGTGCAATGGAAGTGGAGAGGATGGAGAATATGTATCAACCAAAACGGAGAATGTTTCACTAGAACAAAAAAGAAGATTGACATTATCACCCATTTTCCTAAACAATCTTATAACTATCAATTAGATGGTGAGATTATTAGCAAATCAGAGGAAATAGAATACCAAGTTAAAGGTGCTATTAAAAGTGGAGATTATGAAATTAAGATTTTCGATATTTTTATTCCATCCCAACCGAGCTTAAACCTAATTGAAAGGTTAAAAATATTAAAAAATGATTTTGGAATCGAGGTTAAGCATGAAGTAGCAAAATCATTTGACGAAGTTAATTCTATTCTACAAAATGCGTTATCTCTAGGTAGAGAGGGTATTGTACTAAAATTAAAAGATAGCGTTTGGAGATATGGAGAAAACATATCAAACATCGAAAGAGATTGGATTAAAGTAAAAGCAAAAATATGAAAAAGAAAACAGCCAAAAATAATTTTGAAAAGACGGGCCTAGTTGATGCGAAAATTGTTGCACACCAATTAATCCATGAAATAGAACACATGTGTGATTCTATAGAAATTAGTGGTTCTATTCGTAGAAGTGCGGAAGAGGTTGGAGATATTGACATTGTTATTATACCTAAAGACCTCGATAATTTTCTAGTAGAGATTAAAAGTATAATTGATTATGATTATGGTGGTACTAAAAAAGTATTTGGAATCTATAAAGATAGACCAATCAATATATTTATAACCAATATCGATTCTTTTGGCGCATGTCTATACCAAACCACTGGGCCTGTTTTTTATAATATTCGCAAAAGAACCAAAGTAAAAGCAATGGGATATAAACTTAATGAATATGGCCTATTTTGCACTACAACGGGAAATAAAGTTGCCGGAGACTCTGAAAATTCAATCTTTGATTTTTTTGGTTGGTCAAGAAAAGATCCCCAATTAAGAGTGTGATATATAATAAAAATAAATTAAAATCATGCCAAGTACAAGTAAAGCACAACAACAACTTATGGGAATGGCCTACTCTCTTAAAAAAGGAGATATGGACCCTAAAGATGCAAGCAAAGAGGTTAAAGACCTTGCAGATTCTATGACACTTCAACAGTTAAAAGATTTTGCAAGCACAGAACACAAAGGACTTCCAGACCATGTAAAAGAGGCTGAAGACCATGAGGTTGGAATGGCGATGAGTCAACTTAATGCAATTTCAAAAGCAGTTGGAGAGCTACTTCAAAAAATTGGAAGAGAAGAAAAGGACCTACCAGGATGGTTACAGGACCATATTTCACAGTCTTATAATTATATTAAACAGGCTAATGATGGTTACCATGAACTAGATGAGATGGTTTCTCCTGATAGCATTGGAGGAATGGGAGCAACTGCCTTACCTTCACCGACAACAATAGGTTCTGGAGACATTCCAAAGGGATCTGGAGATGCTAAAGAAGAGGAAGAGGAAGAAAAAAAGAGACGTAAAGAGCTCTTAAAGAAGTTTAAATCTTTTGAAGAGTTTATTGGTGAAGCCAGTTTACAAACAATTTCTGGAAATAGCGGTAGAACTATCACTGTATTAGATAATAAAAAGTACGAATTAAAGAAAGATGTTAAAAATGCAAAAATAGGAGATTATGTTAATGTTATCTTGCCAAAAGGAACTATCATTACAAATTTACCTGGTGGAATATTTGCAAATCATACTTCATTAAAACAAAATCGAAATTACAAGTGGTCCGGCGATATTGGAGTAAGAATTAATGCTATGCCTGAAACAATTCATGAAATTGAAAAGAATGGCAAAGTATTAGAATCATTAAATGAAGGGGTTGAAAGTGCAGTTAACCAATTTGCAAAAGAAGAACAACAAGACGGATTTAATGCTAAAGTTGTTTTAGCTAAATTTGATGGAACATCAATCGATGCTCAATCTACTGATAAAACTTGGCCAGAAGGAACTCCAGTAACTAAATACTTTAGCAGAGGAGGATATAAAAAATATGCAATCAAAGGAGAGTACCCGGTTGTAGATTCTGATCGAGGTTGGTGGTATTACAAAGTTGGTAGAAATTGGTTTGCTGTTAAAAAAGCTGACTATGAAACACCACCTTTTGAATATTAATAAAAAATTGAAACAATATTCTAAACCTCAGTATAACTACTGAGGTTTTTTTAATTTAACAATGATGCAATATTTTTTTAAACCAGACAATTTTGAAAGATGGTCAAATTTGGCCACTGAAAAAATAAATAAGACAATTGATTCATGCACTACTCTGAAGCAACTAGAATCAGCCAAACAGATGATCGACACATTTATAATGATTACTGCTCTCGAAGACAATATTGAAGCAGAGGAACTAGAATGGATTGTAAATCTATATTGGTTAAGAATAATTTTAAAAAAACAAATTATTTTGAAACAAACCAAAGATACCGAGTATAAATTAAGAACTTAAAAATAAACAAAATGGAATTTATAGACGCATTAAGACAAGAGGATATAGTAACTGAAAATGGAATGGCGACAAATTCGACATCATTGAATGCTTGCGTTGACCTTTTCTTTAACATTGGAGCTATGAGAGGACAGGACAAGCAACGTTTGATTGCTACTTTCTCTAAAGCATTCAATGAAGACCCAAAGCGCGCTATGAAACTACTTTTTTGGGCTAGAGATGTTCGAGGTGGAGCTGGAGAACGTCAAGTTTTCAAAGACATTTTAGTTTATTTGGCAGAAAACCACGATTTGGTACTTAAACCAAACTTACACTTAATTTCAGAGTATGGACGTTGGGATGATTTATTATCCTTAGCAGGAACATATCTTGAAAAGGATGCATTCACCCTAATTTCAGATGCATTAATCAACGAAAATGGTTTATGTGCTAAATGGATGCCACGTAAAGGTGCAGTAGCCGAAGGGTTACGTAAATTTACTGGAATGTCCCCAAAACAATATAGAAAATCCCTTGTAGGTTTAACAAGTGTAGTTGAAACTAAAATGTGTGCTAAAGATTGGAATTCTATCGATTTCGGTAAATTACCATCAGTAGCTTCTGCACGTTACCAAAAAGCATTTGGTAAAAATGCATACGAAAGTTATTCAGCGTATATTGCTTCTCTTGTAAAAGGTGAAGCTAAGATTAATGCAGGTGCAGTTTATCCTTATGACGTTATAACATCATTACAACATGGAAATGCAGCAATAGCAAACGAACAATGGAAAGCCTTGCCAAACTATTTGGAAGGTGCAAATGATATGATTTTACCAGTAGTAGACGTTTCAGGTTCTATGTCAACTCCAGCGGGTGGAAGTAAAACTGTAACTTGTATGAATGTTGCAATCTCATTAGGTCTCTATATTTCTGAAAGAAATGAAGGTCCTTTCAAAGATGCATTTATTACATTCTCAAGTAAACCACAGTTACAAGTATTAAGTGGCTCACTGAATGATCGCTACACACAGATGTCAGACTCTGATTGGGGAATGTCAACAGATCTTGAGGCTACATTCAAACTGATCCTAGATCAGGCCACTAAGCACAAATTATCGCAAGATAAAATGCCAAACAAAATCCTAATCCTATCGGATATGGAGTTTAACATGGCAACATCAAAACGATATGGAATAGAAAGCGGATGGAATCCAACTGCACAGCAGATGATTGAAACTATGTATTCCGATGCAGGTTACAAAGTACCTCAAATTGTTTACTGGAACATTCAATCCCGAAATGGAGGAGTACCAGTTGCATTTGATGCTAAAGGAACTGCCCTAATTTCAGGATTCTCTCCAGCGATTATGACAAGCCTACTTGGAGGAGATATAGAATCTCCACAACAAATCATGGATAAAACAATTTTGAGTGAGAGATACGCTCCAGTTGTTTAAAGATATATACAATAAATTGGTTCCTTACAGCAAACGATACAAGCAATTATAAACTACGCAAACATTGGAACCAGGTGGATCGGTACAGCAAAAAGTACAAACACAGCTATGATAGCCAGACGTATTACAGAGATTGCATCAAGTATAACAGGCAAATGGAAGTTTAACCAGGATAAAAAATGAATCACCAGTCGCACCACCTCAATAGGTGATAAGTAGGATGGGTCGAAGTTTAGTAGACGCTCGCGAACATCAAAGCCGAAGACTATAAAAAGGGTTATTCCGCCGGGAAGAAAATCACGAAAAACGATCCCGTAATAATTTAATCCTGACAAAATTGTTAATAACTTTTTTAGTCAGGATTTTTTTATGTCGATTTTTTGTATTATATTTACATATCTAATTTAAACAAACATATTATGACTTCAATTTCAACCCAAGAACGTTACAATCAAATTATGAATAACCAAACATACTTGACTCAAGAAGAGTATGATTTTTGTTTTAATATTAACCCATCAGAAGTTCGTACATCGACTTCATATATTGGAGACTATTCAAAATCTGGTGCATACTTAAACTGTAATGTTTATAGTGAGCATGACCATGAAAAACGTCAGTTTGAAATGGAAACTGGTCTTTAATAAGTGCATAAAAAACAAAACCAATATATAACATATAATACTTAAACACAAACTATGAATATTTTAGATGAAGCAAGCGGAATAGTTAATAACCGCTCCGAAGAAGCAGACAGAAATTATGGTCCTTTCTCAGAAGGTATGGACAGGGCTGCAATGATTTTTAAAGGTATGACCGGACTTGAAGTTACAGGTGAACACATGTTTAAAGCGCTAGTTGCACTTAAATTCTCTAGAGAATCGTACAATCACAAGCGTGATAACTTATTAGATGCAGTTGCATATATTCAAGGATTAGACAACTATATTGAAGAAAACAAGAACGATATTGATGATGCATTCAATGGTTAATATTTACGCAGTTTTAGATTCATTAAAGGGCAAGAAGATCGCAATTGACGATGTCGTAACTACCTATAGTTCAAAGAAGGCCAGCCACAAAAGTGCATGGGCCTTTCTCCTAGCTAATCAATTAAAGTCTCTTGGATTGAATGTTGAAGTACTTACAAAGTCAGAAGATATTCACCAATACGATGTTTGGTTAGTAGCACTTCCAATGGAATTTCAAGGGTCTTATAACCTATTTGGTGGAGCCACTGACGAACCAGCAGAAAGGATTAAAAGATTCTTAGATTTTGGTGGAACAATATATTGTTTAAATCGAGAAATGCCAGATGTTGGAGCATTCGCACAAAGTCGAATGAAATCATGTTCACCTCTATGGGCATCTCTTAATACTGAAGCACTTACAAAAAGAAGTCTTGAAACACAAACTATTGAATTAAAACTGGATTCTAAAACATTTGTGTTAGGAGATTCTCATTCCGTTTCAGTGTACCATCCTGGTTCAAATATTAGTCGAAATGATGGTAAAACCCTATTTGGAGTCTTAAAAGAAGGAATGGCCTCATATATTCCTGAAGGAACTGAGCACTTGATTACTTACTTTGGAAACATCGACGTTCGTCATCACTTATGTCGACAAGAAAAACCAGTTGAAGCTGTTAAATCACTTGTAAAGAATTACTTTGAACACCTTAAATCTTTAGGAATTCAAAAGAATACCATTGTAAAATTATTGCCTATTGAATTTGAAGGTCGTAGAATTCCAAAAACCGGGTACCATAAAGGTACTCCATTTATCGGAACTCAGCGGGAAAGGACTCAATTGATGGAAATATTTAACGAAGAGGTTGACAAACTCTCGGCTATATATAATATGAATGTAATCGAATGGCCAATTCACTGGTACTCAGCAGACCCACAATATTTTGCCGATACCTACATGGAAAAGCCAGGTTCTGTTCACCTATCTAGAGAGTTTTACCAATATGATTTCGAGACGTCCGAAAAAAATGTTGTCCTAAAGAAGACTATCAATACTCTTTTTTGAAACTTTTTAAATAAAACAAGTATAAAAATTATAAATTAAATTTTAAGAAAATGAACAAAATTAAAGTAGGAATTATTGGAACTGGAAATTGCGCTAAATCATTAGTTGAAGGTGTACAATATTACACAGAGAATCCAAATGATATTACCGGAATGATGAAGTCCGATATTGGAGGTTACAAAGCAGAAAATATTGAATTTGTTTGTGGATTCGAAATTGATGAACGTAAAGTTAATCAAACGCTAGGATATGCACTTAAACAAAGACCAAACTCTGCATGGGACATCGTTGATGTAATCAAATCTGAGGCTCCAGTTTATGATGCTCCAGTAATTGATGGTTATGCAGCCCTTATGGATAACTATCCAGAACAAAACCGTTTCTTAGTTGATGAGGCCTTAAGAAACTCTACAGACATGAATCGTACTGATTGGACCTCAAAAAAATCACGCGAGTGGAAGGATTCAATCATTGCTAAATTAAAAGACCATGGTGTTGAAGTATTGATTAACTACTTACCAGTAGGTTCTCAAAAAACAACTGAATTCTGGGCTGAAATTTGCCTTGAAACAGGAATCTCACTAGTAAACTGTATTCCAGTTTTTATTGCATCTGACCCAGCTTGGGAGCAGCGATTTATCGATGCTGGAATTCCAATTATTGGAGATGATATGCGTTCTCAATTTGGAGCAAGTATTCTTTCTCAAATGTTACAAGAACTTGCCTTTGAAAGAGGACATCATGTAAAAGCCCACATCCAAAGAAATGTTGGAGGTAACACAGATTTCTTAAACATGGAAGACAAATCTCGTCTAGCATCTAAAAAGATTTCTAAAGAAAATGTTATCCGTGCACAAAACGAAATCCGTGGAATTTCAACTGAAGATTCATTCTTACACGCAGGTCCTTCTGAGTATATCGCATTCTACGGTGATAATAAAGTTGCTAACTTCCGTTTAGAACTTACAGGATTCGGTGGAGCACCAGTTCTTTTTGATGCTCAATTAAGTGTACAAGACTCTCCAAACTCTGCAGGAGTTGTAATCGACGCAGTTCGCTACTTAAGAGTTGCAAGAGAATTAGGAGTTGTAGGAGCCTTAAGAGGTCCTTCAGCTTTTACACAAAAAACTCCACCAGACCAGATGATGTTTGCTGACGCTGTTTATGAATGCACTGAATTGGCTGCAAGACGCCTAACAGATTCTACAAGAAAACAGTTAGTTGCTAAAACAAAATAAGTCTAACAATTACATTAACCTAAAGGGAGAGAAATAACTCTCCCTTTTTTTATCAAAACTTTAAGCATGTTAAATATTTTTAAAACAAAAAAACCAATCGATATCTACGGATATGATTTTGACGGAGTAATTTCAATTGGAATAACCCCAAGAGCCATCAGCGATTTTATTATTACCGGAAGATGCGTCGATGAACAGGACGAGGTTCGAGCAATCCTTAAAGAGAGAGGAATTAAATGCAAGGTGTATTTTAATCCAATGACTCTTGCTGAGCGTGGAAACCATACTGTTGCGGCAAGAAGACATTCTGGACATCATAAGGCACATACAATTAACCGTTTAAAAGGTGAAGGTGTTATTGTTTCCAGGTTTTTTGAAGATGACCCAATACAATACCAAATCATTCAGGAAAACTGTCCTGATGTCGAATTGGTTAATATTGTATCAAAATTAGTACAGAAGTAAGATGTCTAGAGTTAAACTTCCAGAGTTTCCAATTTCTAAGTTGGAAAGGACCAGACTTAAAAAGAAATATGTTAAGATATTAGGAGCATCCGAAGGTGTTGATGACACTATGATTGCCGAGAGCATTGCTAATTATTTAATCCCTGAGGTTGACTATAAAGGAGCAGTTTGTTTAGATCTTGGAGCTAATATCGGCGCATTTACTCAAATCGCACTGGATTCCGGAGCAAGCAAAGTATGCACTGTAGAATGCGATGTCCGAAACTTTGAAAAGTTAAGAGAAACATTTAAGAATGACGACTATGTTGACTTGGTCTATGCTGCAGTTTCTGGACTGCCTGAAAAGACCCTAAAAATATTCAAATCCCATAGTCAAAATGCGCATTGTTCAACTTCAATTGAGAATAAGATGAAGTTCAATGAATACGACTATGTTGAAAATATTCATCTAAAAAAGCTATTAAAGAAATACAAGCCAGACATTATCAAAATAGATATTGAATCGGCTGAATATACACTAATCGATACTTTGATAGATTATCAACCCAAATATTTATTTATTGAATTACATGCAGGAAAACATAGGGCTGAAATGTACCAGGTAATGGAGAGACTAGAAAATGTTTACCCATACTCAAGGATAGTTCCATTAATTATATTCACCGACAATTTAATAGCACACGATTGCTTTTTTAAAAAATAAAATATGAAAATGACTTCAAATAAACAATTGCTTGAGATGGATTCTCAAGCACTATTGGATTTAATACCAGTAGAAAAAAAGCAGCTCATTCGAGATTTTATTCATGAAATGAATCGTCGAGAATATGAGGTTCGTTTTGCAAAAACCTGTACTTTTGATACTTTTAGGCATCGAGAAGGTACCGGAGAGGACATTTTCGGTCATGGATTTATTGTAGAGGGACGTTCAGTTCCTTATTTTCATCCAAATCGTTCGTTTCACGATGAGATTATTTGGCTAAATGAAAATGTGTTCTATAATCCAGAATGTACATTTGAAGACCGACTAATTAATGCAGCAATTGTAAAATTCTATGGACCGTCAAACACAATTAGTCTATTAACGCACGATACTGGATTTCCATTTGTCAAATATGACCGATTGGTTAATGATGAGAAGTATGTTCTGCAGTGCATGGTTAACATGGAGAATGCAAGAAGACGTGGAGAAAAGATCTATGGTACTACAGAATTACGAACAAGTTTGCAGACCGAATCGAGAAACCATGCCCGAGTAATTAAAACTCCTTATGATGTATTAATCAATGCCGAACCGGATCCAACCAGACAGAGTCGAACAAGCGATATGTTTTTTTGGTTTACCTTACTAGGTCCTCGTTTTGCAGAATTTTATGCTAAGAAGCCGACAATGGAAGAGTCTTTCGACTTCCTAACATCACACCGAGGAATTGGAAACTATTATGGATATCACTTTAGTACCAACCTTGCCCGAATGCCAGAAATTGGAACTCCTGATCTATTGCGACCAAATAGTTTATCTGGAAATCTTAACGAAGACGATGACTTTGTTGCACCCGGAGTTGGAGCGATGACCACAATCAACTGGTTCTATGAAGACTTAGGTTTTTCAATCTCATCTGATGTTGGAGCCAAGGTTATCAGACAAATCAGGGACACTCAACATGAATTCTTTGATTTTACAGGAGAGAATCTTGACTATTTAGAAACAATCACAGAGACCGGAAGGTTTACAACATTTGGTACAGAAATTAGTTGTTGTCAGTTTGGTGTATTTTTACGATTGAGAGACAGTAAAAAGATGGCCTTAAACCGTGCAAACGCTCCAATTTCAAAAGAGCAAATTGGCGAATCATGTGAGGTCGAAAACGTATCATTTAAAAGTTCATGTTTATTTTAAACAGTTTCAAAATTACCTATAAAACTATTATATAAAAACTTATGGCAAATATAGACAATCAATGTAAAGACCTGGAAGTCCAAGACTTCTATTCAAATTCTACCACTCACTTGGCAGATATCATGGAAAACCAAAAGAAAATGCAAGAGCAGACTTATGGTTTCAATTTTGAAGCAATGTCAATCAGAGATATTATGAACTTTTGGCATGTTAATACGCATGCAGTAGTTGATGAAATTCACGAAATGACTGATGCCCTTGGAGGTATTAAAGATGGTAGTGGAAATGCAGTTTGGAAGTACTGGAAAAAAGACTTTTCAAAGTACGAAACTATGAAAGTTTCCGACCTATCAGAAGAGGACAAAAAAGAACTTTATATGGAATGGGTAGACATACTACATTTCTTTATAAATTATGCATCTTCAATCGGATTAGATGCAAAAACAGCTTACAATTATTACTTCGCGAAAGCAGAAGAAAATGTTAACCGTCAAAAAAGAGGATATTAATGATTTTAGACATCGAACAGCGTGAAAAAGATGTTATCATTTCATACTACAATGACAAAGGAGAAGTAGCATTCAAGCAATATCCAGTGGACAAATTCCAAAATTGGTATGTTTGTGATGAAAAAGACAGAGCAGCAAGCCCAGAGTATAAAAACTGGGATGGCCGACCTGTTAAATTAGGATATGGAAAACAATTTAATAAGTTTTCTATCCTTTATTTTTTAGATAATCTTTCAGAGAAGGACAAAAAAGACCTAACTGCATATAATATGCCAAAGACCTATTTTGTCGATATTGAAACTGAAATTGTTGATGGCTTTCCAAAAGCCGAAGAGGCCAAAAGTAGAATTCTTTCATTCTCAATAATTACTCCAGATCGTAAAGCAATTGTTTTAGGTTTAGAGGATATGGCTTCGGATAAAATCCAAAAGATTCAAGACGATACCAATGAGTATTTTAAAGACTTTGATCAGGATTGGGAATTTAAGTACCATAAGTTCAAGTCTGAATATGACATGGTGTACACATTCTTAATGAAATTCTTACCAAAGTTTCCAATGATGACCGGGTGGAATTTTATTAACTATGACTGGCAATATATTGTTAATCGATGTAAAAGACTTCAAATTGATATTAAAGAAGTTGGTATGACCAATTCAATCGATCATACTGATGGTAGACCTCTTCATATTGGTATTCTTGACTACATGCAATTGTATGACAAATATGACCGAACTGTAAAAGTTAAGGAATCCAACTCTTTGGATTATGTTTCTAGTCAAGTCCTTAACGTTAACAAAATCAAGTTCACTGGATCACTACAGGACTTATACCGGGATAACTTTGTCAAGTACATATATTACAATGTTGTCGATTCAGTGCTTGTATATTACATTGACCAGAAGTTGAAGTCGATGGAGGTACTACTAACCTTGGCAAACATTACTAATATGCCATTGTATAAAGCAAGTTCTCCAGTGGCGGTTACTGAAGCAATTATGGCCAGAAAACTTGCTGAGCAAGGAATGCGAATTGGAAGTGAAGAGAAATCTGACAGTCAAAAAGATGGCCAATATGCTGGAGCATTCGTAAAAGAACCAATCTTAGGATTTTATGAAGGTGTAAGTGCATTCGATTTTGCTTCACTATACCCTTCGATCATGAGACAGTTCAATATATCTCCAGATGCTTATATTGAAAAGATTTATAAAAGTGAAATTGAAGAACGCAGAAAGAATAAAGAGGTTATTGTTTGCGATAATGGTGTAGTTTATAAGACCGAGGATTCTATTCTAAGAAAAATATTAAGTGACCTTTATGCACAGCGTAAAGATTATAAAAAAACTTCTTATGAATATTTCACAAAAGCAGACCGGTTGAAAAAACTACTCCAATAAAACGTATATATAAATTTCTAAAAAAAACTCCATCAATGAGCAATATCTTTCAAAAACGCGTAAATATTTTACCTTACGAATACCCTTCCCTATTAGCATACAAAGACGCAATCCGTCACTCATACTGGATTCACACTGAATTTAATTTTACAACAGATATTGATGACTTTATGACTAAAGTATCTGACTCAGAGCGTGAAGTAATTAAAAGATCGATGCTTGCAATTGCGCAAATTGAGGTTAATGTTAAAACCTTTTGGGCAGATCTTTATAAAAGAATGCCAATCACAGAAATTGGAGATGTTGGTATGACATTTGCTGAAAGTGAAGTGAGACACAAAGATGCTTATGCACAATTATTAAGAATCCTAGGATTAGAAGACGAATTCCAGCATGTAGTAGAGATTCCAGCAATTAAAGATAGAATTGCATACTTAAGCAAGTATTTGGACGGTACAAGAAGTAAAGACAATAAAATGTATACGAAATCCGTACTGCTATTTTCATTGTTTATAGAGCATGTTAGCCTATTTAGTCAATTCTTTATTATGATGTCTTTTAACAAGGAGAAAAACTTATTTAAAGGTATTTCAAATGTAGTTGAAGCAACTAGTAAAGAGGAGGAAATCCATGGAAACTTCGGATCTGAATTGATTAACATTATTAAGAGAGAGAACCCAGAATGGTTTGATGAGGAATTCGAACAACTTATAGATTCTGCTTGTAAAAAAGCATACCTAGCAGAGGTTAAAATTCTTGATTGGATTTTTGAAAAGGGTGAACTTGATTTCCTATCAAAAGAAACTATCAAACAATTTATTCAAAATCGTTTTAATAATTCCCTACAGCGAATTGGAATGAAACCTGTATTTGAAGTTGATTTTACAGAAATTGAAAAATCTTTATGGTTTGATGTTGAGATTCTTTCAACTAAAGAAGGTGATTTCTTCTACAAAAAATCAATTGACTACAACAAAAAGTCTAAGGCAATCACCGAAGACGACTTATTTTAAAATTTAAAAACAAATTAAACTAAATGGATTACGAGAAGAATTACTGGCTTAACGAAGACAGTAGAACATTTTTATCTAGAGGCTATATTACTGAATCTCCAGAGCAGCGAATTAAAGATGTAGCAAATACCGCAGAAAAGGACTTAAAAATTGAAGGATTTGCAAAAAAGTTTGAGGACTATATGACTAGAGGATTCTATAGTTTATCAACTCCAGTTTGGATTAATTATGGAAAAGACAAAGGACTTCCGGTTAGTTGCTATGGAAGTAACGTAGATGATACTTTAGATAGTATTTTAAATGGAAGTAGAGAAATTGGAATGATGTCAAAATACGGAGGAGGAACTTCTGCATTTTTAGGAAACATCAGAGCAAGAGGTACTAAAATTTCGACAGGAGGAACGGCAGATGGTCCAGTACATTATGCCAGATTATATGATACAACAGTTGATGTATGTAAACAATCAGAGGCCAGAAGAGGAGCATGTGCAGTTTGGTTACCAGTTGAACACAATGACATTTTAGAATTTTTAGATATTGGAACAGATGGAAATCCAATTCAAAACCTACAATATGGAGTTACAGTTACCGACGCTTGGATCGCTGATATGAAGGCAGGAGACGCAGACAAACGTAAAATTTGGGCTAAAATAATTCAAAGACGTAATGAGTTTGGTTTTCCTTACATTATGTTTAAAGATAATACCAATAACAATTCACCATACAAAGAGTTAGGTTTAGAAATCACTGCAAGTAATTTATGTAGCGAAATACAATTACCAACCGACAGTTTTAATTCATTTGTATGTTGTTTAGGTTCTATCAATTTATTACATTGGGACGAAATTAAAGAAACTGATGCGATTGAAGTTTACACAATGTTCTTGAATGCAGTTATGAATGAGTTTATAAATAAATCTTATAATATGCCTGGAATGAAAAGAGCATGGAGATTTGCAAATGACCACAGAGCATTAGGACTTGGGGTTTTAGGTTATCATTCCCTGTTTCAATCTAAATTAATCAGTTTTGATTCACTTCAAGCAAAACAATTAAACCATGAAATCTTTTCAACACTAAAGGAAAAGAGCGAAGCGGCTTCTAGATTATTACATGACGAAAAAGGTTACCGTTCAATCAGGCCAGGATATGCTAACACCACACTAGTTGCGATTGCTCCAACCAAAAGTAGTTCATTTATCCTAGGACAGGTAAGTATGGGAATTGAACCAATCAAATCTAATTATTTTATTAAGGATTTGGCTAAGTCAAAAACAATTTACAAAAATCCTTTCTTAATTCAAGAGTTGGACAAATATGGTTTAAATACTCCAGACGTTTGGGAAGGAATATTAAAACGCGACGGAAGCGTACAACATTTAGACTTTCCAACCAAAGAAGTTTTTAAATCTTTTGTTGAAATCTCTCCAAAGGAAATAGTACTACAGGCGGCTCAAAGACAGCATTTTATTGACCAATCACAGTCACTAAACCTAATGATACATCCATCAGTTTCGGCTAAGGATATTAATACACTATACCTTTACGCTCATGAGGAAGGGGTTAAAACACTATACTATCAATTTAGTCAAAGTTCAGCCCAGTCTTTTGCAAGAGACATTTTAGAATGCTCAAGCTGTGAGGCATAAAAGACCGGCAATCTGAAACATGATTGCATTTTAGGACCGGGACTAGTTCACGGAGGTGTAAAGCAGGGAATTCGCTACTCCCTGCTTTTTTATGTTAAAAATCTAGGGATATATAAATAAAAATAACTAATAAAATATTTTCAGTTTCAAAATAAAATGATTATATTTGTAAAATAAAATAATAAACAATGAAACATATTCAATTATTCGAACAATTTTTAAACGAGAAAATGACGAAAAAAGATTTAAAAAATTTGGCAGATGAAATAGCATTAAAAATACCAAATCTTCCTGAATTTAAAAAATTTAAAAAAGGCAAAAATGATGAAGATGCTATTCCGTATTCTAATGTATTCCAACTTCCAATAGCACCTAGATTATCTAATATTGGAAATCTTGAGTCAATTCCAGCCTGGATGAACGGTATTAAGTTGAAAAAAAATCAAGAGTCTAATACGACGCTAAGAACTCTAGTAAATATAACTAATAAAAATGTAGAGATATTTCGTATAGTATACGTTGTTTCTCGTGTTGCAGGAAGTCTGTATGGAGATAAAACAAAATATGTTTCCAGTTTTCAAATTATGATAGGAGGAAGCGCAATTACTGAAGAAATGCCGATGATTCTACCTTACTTTGCAAATACTGAGACGAGAGTTCTTACTCGTGGAGAAACCGGATATGAAAAAACTGCCGAAGTTTTTATAGAACAATTAAATAAAGCGTTAAATTCTCTTGGATTTGTAGAATTAGTTAAACAATACGCAGAAGCAGTTAAAGGTAATTAATTATAAATAAAATAGACAACATGAAACACGTTAAATTATACGAAGAATTTGTAAACGAAGAAATAACTTTAAACAGCCCATCATTTAAAAAGTTAGTAATTTACTTACAAAAAATAAGTAATGAAAATGGAAATGATTGGAAAGATTTAGTTACAAAGCTTGAATCTAAATATGCAATGTTAGACACATATACCAGCGGTACAAATAAAGCAGCGTATGTAGTTAATTTCTTTGCAATTACTAAAGGAAAGGACGCAAGTGTTAATAAAAAACCACAAGACTACGTAGAAATAGGAGAATGGTATGTTAGACCTTGGTAAACAAAAATAAATACAAATAATGAAATACATTAAACTATACGAAGAGTTTGTAAATGAGATTGCTGGATTATATACAGCGTCAGACGTAATTGGAAATCCTATCGTAATTGGTAATATAGAAGTTGCTGAACGCGACTTGACTGAACTGAATGGAGCAGATCTTAAATTGGTTAATGCAAATCGTTTAGCCAAAAAAATGGGCAAAGGATGGAGATTACCGACTAGAGAAGAACTAACAACAATGTATCAAAATGTTACCATGATACCTAATCTTAGAATGAACGCGTTTTACATGTCTTCTGAAACATTTGGTAAAAATGCAGTATGGATTCAAAGCTTCAGTTCCGGAAAACAAGAATACTTTACTGGCGGAAGCCAAGCCTATTCAGTTCGTCTAGTAAAAACTATATAAATAAGAACCCCCTCCTCAGGATAGAATCGGAGGACCGACTCACACGAGTTTAACCTGTCAGTAATGACAGGTTTTTTTATGTGAAACAAAACCCTTTTTTTGTCTATAATATTAAAATAATTTAAACACTAAATATGAAAATTAAAATTGACAAAGTAGACCAAAACAATTTCATCGGTTTTGTGAATAGACTTAAGGTTATCGATACCTTTATCTACTTTAAAATCAAGGATGAAGTGGTACAGGCATCCGCCTATCTTCCACAAAGAGATGCTGTAAAACATCACAGAATTCCAGTGTCACAAGTATTCCAATTGGAAGACGGTGCTATTAACACATCAAAAGAATTAAAAATTGCTTTTTTTGATGCTGGTCGTTTAACTGACGCGTTTAAACAATTTGAATTTGGAAACATCCAAGCTGAAATTGAATTTGTAGAAAATGACGAGGATTTTGTAGCAACTGAGTTCCGTATTTTCAATAATGAATTGGAAATTAAACTTGCATGTTCTGAGCCTTCATTAGGTTATAAAGACCTTACAGATGCTCAAATTGCAGGAATCTTTAATATTGACGCAGCAAACTATGTATTTGACATGGATTATACTGCAACTTCAAAAGTTCGTTCTCTTTTTGGATTGGACAAAGAAGAAACTTTCACCATCTCAACTAATACAGAAGGTGTCCGAATGAAAGGTAAAACTTATAACTACCTCGTAACTGATTCATTCCAAGGTAACAATCCTGGAAATGTAACTCTTTTCAAAAAATATTTAAACCTATTAGACAAAGAAGATTATTCAGCGAATGTTATGGATAACCGAGTAGTATTACGCTCAAAAGATTCAGAAACATTACTAACTATCGCTACTTGCCAAACTGCTGAATAATTTATGACAATCGAAGAACTAATACTAAAACCAGAGGGTGATTTATCACAAGATGAGATTAAAACATTGGTTGAGCATTATTCTATGTTGTCAGCAAAGTTTGGAGCCTATGAGCAAGCCGTAAAAGTAATGCTTAACTCGATCTATGGCGCATTCGGTAACAAATGGTTTCACTTTTTTAATATAGACATCGCAGAATCTATTACCTTACAGGGACAGTCTGCGATTCTATATTCTGAGAAGATACTAAATAAGTATTTTCAAGAGTTTTGGACTAAAGACAAGGCAGTTCATGAGTTTTTTAACATTGGAGTTAAAAATAAACTTGTGCGACCTTCAGTAGTCTATATTGATACCGATTCTTGTTATGTACAGTTTGAAGAGATGTATGAATCTATTGAATGGCTTGGAGACAAGATATCGATTGACCAATTCATTATGAAATTGTATAACTTTAGACTTAAAGATTATATTTTTAAGTGTATGGAGAAATATGCAGAAGCCACTAATACCGAAAACTTCCTCCAGTTTGAATTGGAAACAATTGCCTACTCTGGAATTTGGTTAGCTAAGAAAAAATACCTGCAGAATATTGCATGGGAGGATAAAATTGGAATCGAAGAACGTTATCCTTCTCTTAAGAAGGTTAAAACTATCGGGTTTGATACAATTCAAAGTTCAACTCCAGCTCTTGCAAGAAAGCAATTAACTGAGATACTTAAACTGATTCTTTCAGAAAAACCTACCGCATCACTATTAAAGAGACTTGTAGACTATTTGAAACAATGTAAAAAAGAATTTCAACTGGCAAGTGTTGATGAGATATGTTTTAATAAAAGAACTAACAATATTGAAAAATATATCGTAGATGATACTGTAGAATTTCAATATGGTTTAAAATGTCCGCCAAACGTTAAAGCTGCCGGGTTTTATAATTTCTTAATGAATCAAAATCCAAAGCACAAGAACAAATATAAGATGATTGGTAATGGCGAAAAGTTAAAACTGTACCATTGTAAGCATGGAACTTGCGAAATATTTGCATACCAACCAGGTTCTCATCCCTATGAAATTGCACCTCAAGTTGACTATGAAACACAATTTGAAAAGAGTGTTATAGACCCATTGAACCGTGTTCTTACTGCAGTTGGTTTACATACATTAAATAGAAACTTAATTTATTCAACCTCATTATTTTAAATATGGATATAGATATCGATGACTTAACGTCAGACCAAAAAGAATATGTCAATCAATACAAGAGAATTAACAGTAGACTAGAATCTCTTATGACACAAATGTCAATAATACAAAAGGAAACTAAAGGACTAATAGAGGAACTTGAAGACCTCCGAAAAAAAGAAACAAAACAATATAAAAATGGCAAAAAATAGATTTACATTTGACGATTTAAACGCAGAACTTGCGGGATTAAACCCACTAGGTTCTGTTATGGATAAATCAGACTTCTCTGAAGTTACTGAATGGATTCATACAGGAAACTATCACTTAAATGCATGCCTTTCTGGAGATTTATTCGGCGGCTGGCCAAACAACAGGTCTTGTTCGATTGCTGGACCATCAGGAACAGGTAAAACTTTCTTGACACTGAATTCAGTTAGAGAGGCAATTAACATGGGCTACTACGTAATCTATTATGATTCAGAGGCTGCCGTTGACAAGGACCAGATGGTAAAATTCGGTATTGATGTAACTAAAGTAAACTATCAACCTGTAAATACAGTGCAGGCATTTAGAACTTCAGTAACTTCAATTACTCAAAAAATGCAAGAGGTTAAAAGAAAGGGTGGAGAGATTCAAAAGATTATGATTATCTTGGATAGCGCCGGAAACCTTGCAACCCAAAAAGAAATTGATGATGCTGCAACTGGAAGCGAGAAGGCAGATATGACACGTTCTAAAATGTTAAAGTCAATCTTTAGAATTATCATGACTCCATTGGCTGACCTAAAAATTCCTTTCCTATTTACAAACCACACATACCAAACACAAGACTTTATATCACGTCAAGTTGCCGGAGGTGGTACAGGACCAGAGTATGCCGCTTCAATAGTTCTTATGTTAAATAAGGCACAATTAAAAGATGGTGACAAGAAGGTTGGTATCGTTGTAACCGCCAAGCCAGACAAGAATCGTTTTGCTAAACCACACCCAATTAAATTCCACCTGGACTTTACTAAAGGTATGAATCCTTACGTTGGATTAGAACAATATGCAACATGGGATATTTGTGGAATCACTAGAGGTTCTATCGAGAAAGGTGTTAAAACCCCTAAAGCAACTGCAAGAGGATGGATTTGCAAGCACTTAGATGAGACTGTTACTAATGCAGAATTCTTTACCGAGAAAGTATTTACAAAAGAGGTACTTGAGCAAATTAACGCTCACATTAAACCAATTTTTAATTACAATACTTCGGCAGAAACTCTTAATAACGAAATTGGAGACTTATTAAATGAGGACCTAACATCTGAAGATACTGAATAATATGGAAGTAAATCTTAATCGACTAGATGAAGACAAACTACCTATAAAATATATTTTAGGCATCCATGAACAACTAGAAAGTTTTCCGGATGCCTTTGATATTATACATGTTTATGTTGTCGAAACTATGAAAAAACCAGACAGACCTCGAGTTAACTTTACAAAACATTCATTGATAACATATCATGCTTGTGGTAATATTGAAAATGCTGAGAGGGGTTTAGAACAGGCAATCGGACTTGGTTTAATTGAACAAACCAATTTTGAAGATGGAAAAGAGGCTTATAAAATATTAATTAACCCGTTCCAATAAGAAACTTTACCCTAAATGGGCTTATAATCTAAAAAAATATATGAAATTCGGACAAGATTTTGAAAAAATATTCTTTAAGTTATCTTTGGCAAAACCAAAGTACTTAGAAAAAATACATAAAGGCTTTTATACTTCAGATGAAATAGATACGATGCACTTTTTGGCAACGAAGTTCTATGAGAAATTCCATGAGTCGCCAAAAGCGGATCAAATGAAAATCCTTTCTCAAAGTCCCAAGTTTAAAGGAAAAGTTGATGAAGGTATTATTGAATTGGTTTATAAAACTGACTTGACTCAATATGATGAGGAATGGTTGGTTTCTACCGCTGAGGCTTGGATTAAATGGAGAACATTCGATACTACATTAATAGACACTATTGAGTATATTAAAACAACTGAAGTAACTCCAGAGAATGCAGATTCAATCATCTCAAAAGTTAAAAGTTTAATCAATGACCGAAATTCAATTGTATTTAACTCAGATATTGGATTAGATTTCTTTAATGCAGGCGATCACCATCAAGAAGGTCGAGCTAAATTTTCTACGGGATATAACTTTTTAGACAGGTTACTTTCTGGAGGTTATGACAAAGATGGTTCATTGATAGTTTATGTTGGAGAACAAAATATTGGTAAGTCTATTTTCTTAGCAAATGACGCTGCAAATTTTGTTAAGATGGGAGTTAACACTGCATTTGTTTCAGCGGAAATGGCAGCTCATAAAGTTCTTAAAAGAATTGGAGCAAACCTACTTACAATTCCAATGAATGAATATGATGCAAAAGCCCAAAATAAAGACCTAATTAAAAGAAAGCTTGAAAATGTCGGTGATGGTTTAACACCACCTGGAAATCTTTTTGTAAAACAATTTCCAACTTCTCAAGCCACTGTACCAGATATTGAAGCCTATTTAAAACAAATCGAAGAGGAACGTAAGATAAAACTAGGAGCTATTGTTATTGACTACATAAATATCCTAGCAAATTATAGAAATTTAAACTCTGAAAATATGTACCTTAAAATCAAGCAAATTGCTGAAGATTTACGTGCAATGGGAGTAAGAAATAATTGGTTGATAGTTACCGCAACGCAGATTAACCGAAACAATTATAATTCAAGTGATATTGGTATGGGAGACGTTGCAGAATCTGCAGGACTTTCACATACCGCAGATTTAATGCTTGGAATTATTCAAGATGATATTATGCGAGCATCATTTGAATATTGGCTTAAAGTCTTAAAAATTAGAGATGGTGAAGGTAAAGGTGTTAAATGCCGACTAGATATTAACTATCAATACATGAGACTTACTGAAACTGATGACGTTACAAATTCAAACATACACAACTTATAAACATGAGAACGCAAAGAGACAAGATATTCGACAATACATTTACTGAGAGTGAATATGAATTAGACAGTTCATTTTCTTTTGAAATTGCTCCAAGCTACTTGGACAATCGAGACGAAGAGGACAAAATTGAAACACAAATCATAATCACAAAGATTCATGAGCTAATTGAATCCTCACGATTCAAACACTTTAATAACATTAATGAATTTAACGAGACTGTTAAATTAAAAAAGAATGAAATTAACGAAATCTACGAATTTATTTCAGACGAGCTCCGACCAAATCATTCAATCATTGAAGTATTTTCAGAATTGTGCGATTACTTTAATGTTAATCCAACAAAATTCTACCAGTCACTAGGTAATAAATTTAAAGAGGAGCTAATCGAGGTATTAGACAAGAAGACAAACGTACTTAAGAAAAAGCATATAAATAGATTATTCTAACTATGATTCAACAAGCAAATTTAAACAAGCCAGTTAAAAGAATTTGGATTCTAGGTGATATGCACTTAGGAGTCCGTTCAAGTTCTTTGGAATGGTTAGAGATGCAAAAGGATTTTTATGACAATCAATTTATTCCGACCCTATTAGAAAATTACGAAGATGGAGATATATTGGTTCAAGTTGGAGACGCATTCGATAATAGACAAAGTGTAAACATTAGAGTGCTACATTACGCAATTGATCTTTTTGAAAGACTTGGAAATATCTTGCCGACCCATATAATTTGTGGAAACCACGATATATGGGCAAAAAAGAGTAATGATGTAAGTTCTATTGATGCTCTTAAATGGATTCCAAATGTAAGTATTTATAAAGAACCCCAAACATTCCATTGGGGCGGACGAGAAGTCTTATTAATGCCATGGAGACGGGACGTTGAACATGAAGTAGAAACTTTAGATTTATTCCCAAATGCTGAAATTGTATTTTGCCATTCAGAAGTTCGAGGTATTAAATTAAATAAGAAGGTTGATAATCACCACGGTACAGATTCAACAACCTATGACCGATTTACTGCAGTTTATTCAGGACATATTCATTATAGACAAAGAAGAGGCCAACTGAGAATGGTTGGAACACCTTATGAATTGACCCGATCTGATATGGACAACACTAAAGGATTTGACTTGGTTAATTTAGAAGACATGCAGGAGACCTTCTTTGAGAATACAATATCACCGAAGTTTGTTAAATTTAATCTAACTAATCTTTACAATACACCTCTTGGAGAATTTAAAGATGCTATTAGAAATAATTTTGTAGACCTTTATGTCCCATCAAATATTGCAACGACATCGGCTCTTTCAAGACTAATTAATAAAGTACAAACAATAAGTAGAAAAATTGACCCCAATATCTACGAACAGGACACATTCTTAGACGAGGATTCATACGACATGGACCAAATTGAAGACCTATACAAAAACTATAATATCCTACATCTCTGTAATATTTATGTCGATAATACTGGACATGCTGAAGATGTTAAAACACAAATCAAGGATCGTTTAAAGAAACTTCACGATTTTTACGCATATAATAATCAAATGGATTAAATATGAAAATACAAAGTATTGAACTAAAAAACTTTGCATCCTACGGCAATCAAGTTCAAACAATAAAATTCGAAGATGATAAATCTGAGTTATTTTTAACATTGGGTAAAAATGGCGAAGGCAAAACAACTATTGCTAACGCGATAGTTTTCGCGCTTTACGGGAAAGTCGAAGGTGTTAAAATGTCTGACCTTCCAAACCGAATTAATAAAGAACTTTGGGTCCAAATAACCTTACAATGTAAAAGTACAACTGTTGTTATTGAGCGCGGTCTGGCTCCTGGAATTTTCAAAGTACTCCTTAATGGAATTGAATTTGACAAGGCAGGAAAACGTTCAGTACAGGAATATCTTGAAGAGGAAATCTTTGGCATTCCATACCATGTATTTAAAAACATTATTATTCTCTCGGTTAATGACTTTAAGTCTTTTTTAACAATGAGCAATAGTGACAAACGCCAGATCATTGATAAAATGTTTGGATTCTCTATCTTAAATGAAATGCAAAATGCACTTAAAGAAGAGAGGCGAACACTTAAAGGTGACATTGATGCATTTGGTAGAGAATTGAGTCAAATAAATGAGAACATAAAATCGGTTCAAATTAAGCTGGACCAGTTGATGGTTGAAAGCCAAGAAAAGGACAAAAAGAAAATTCAACATCTTAAAGATTCTCTTGTTAAATATGACGAGAATAAAAAGAAACTTGAAGAGGCTCAAGGTAAAATTACTGCAAGTATTAAAGGTTTAAATTTGGACCTTCAAACAAATCAGTCGACCGAAACTGAATTAAAGTTTAAAATAGCAGAACTTAAAAAGAAATTGGAGTTGTATGAAAATAATTCATGCCCAACTTGCGAACATGAGCTTACTGGAGAATTCCATAACTCTAGAAAGGATGAACTTGAATCTGAACTAAAAGATATTCCAAGTCAACTTCAAGAAGTTACTGGGGAAGTGTCAACTATTAAAACCCAAATCAGCGATCTTAGAGATAAAGATAGTGCAGTCCGAGACAAAGTATCTTCCTTAAATATTAACATTGCAAATTTTAAAACTGAACTCTTAGCAATTGCCGCATCAATTAAAGGTACAACTGATTTTTCTCACATGGAACAAATTATCTCTGACTTTGAAGCACAAGAGCTGGAGAAAGGAAATCTTAAAGATACTAAAACTATTGACTACAATTTCTTAGAAATGGTTGAAGAGGTTCTTGGAGAGGATGGAGTTAAAAATCTTGCAATCAAGACTATATTGCCCGGACTGAATGCAAACATTGCAGCTATGACCCAGACAATGCACCTTCACTTCCACCTCCGATTTGATGAGAAATTCAATTGTATTATCAATCACTTAGGAGAGGAAATAAATCCAATGACCCTTTCAACAGGAGAACGAAAGAAAGCCGACTTTATAATTATTATTGCAATTATCAAAATCCTAAAGTTAAGATTTCCACAATTAAATTTACTATTCTTAGATGAGTTGCTAAGTTCCGTCGATCAGGATGGAATCCACAATATCTTAAAAATCCTGAGTGGAGTAATTAAAGAGAGCAAAATAAATTGTTTTGTGATTAATCATACTCCTCTACCTCATGAAATCTTTGACAAAAAGATTCAAATCTACAGAGAAAATGGATTCTCTAAATTTAATATTGAGCTAATAGAATAAGATATATATTGAATGGCAAATTATAACCAGAAGTTTAACTCTGACGATAGTGTAGTTAGACACATTATTATAGGATTTTTAGCCGATTTGAATACTAAATTGTATTTTCATCGACAAATAACCAATGAAGAGAGAGTAGTAGTGGACGTTCCATTTTACTACTCAATAACAGGGGATGACCAATTCTTAAGAGACAATTTCTTATTTTCTACAGCATCCGGCCCAAATTGTACTCCTGACAAAGAATACGCTGATGCAAATTACGATGTTGTACCAAGAGGAATTGTAAACTTTGATGGAATTACTATTGATTCTGGAAAACTGGTTAATAAGAGAATCACGGGTAATTATACCAAAATGAATTCTGAAGGGATTATGGAATCCTATGTTGCTGAATTTGACATGATTCCGATAACTATCAGTTTTAATGTTGAAATACTGGTATCTTCAACTCTAGATTCTTTTAAAATAACTGAGGCAATAATCAAAAGAATGTACAAATCCAACTATTTTAATGTTGAAGTTGGACATTTAGAAGAGGGTAATTATAGAATCTCATCTTATTATGCCCTACCGGATGATTATAGTCTTGAAAGACCTGTTGGATTCACATACGATGAAAAGGACAGATTTAAAATAACCTTTCCAATTGAAGTTAATTCATTTATACCTTCATTTTATTTAGGTAGTGAACAAGGATTTGGCTCAAACAAACTTTCTACTGAAATGTTTGCTGGCAAAAGAATGTTTACAATAGATAATATTATAAATGCAACAGAAGTTACTCAAATCTCTGGCAAATTTATTGGAGATATTATACAAATACCAGCGCCATCACAACCTCCTGGAATTTCTCTATTTGGAACTCAAGGTCCTATAGGTCCTATAGGAGATAGAGGACCTCAAGGACGCCAGGGAACCCAGGGTGCGCAAGGTACTCAAGGAGACCAGGGAACACAAGGATTTCAAGGAGACCAAGGAACTCAAGGATTTCAAGGAGACCAAGGAACTCAAGGTTACCAGGGAGACCAGGGAACACAAGGATTTCAAGGAGACCAAGGAACTCAAGGATTTCAAGGAGACCAAGGAACTCAAGGTTACCAAGGAACCCAAGGTTACCAGGGAGACCAAGGAACCCAAGGTTACCAGGGAGACCAAGGAACCCAAGGTTACCAGGGAGACCAGGGAGACCAGGGAACCCAAGGAATACAAGGTGCTCAAGGAGTTCAAGGTGCTCAAGGTGCCCAAGGCTTTCAAGGTGTCCAAGGCTTTCAAGGTGTCCAAGGCTTTCAAGGTGTCCAAGGAACACAAGGATTTCAAGGAGACCAAGGAACTCAAGGTTACCAAGGAGACCAAGGAGAAAAGGGTGAAACTGGAAGTTTTGGCGGTGCAACATTTGAGTTCTTCTATGATAACAATACAACAGATCCTGTAAATTTAACCCCAGGGCATGTAAGGATTAATGAATTCGGTACGGAAATGTACATCTCATATATAGACTATAATTCCGTAAATATCCAATCATTCTTACAGACAATTGATGACTCATCTTCTCAGATCAAAGGTACATTTAAACTAACATCATATACTGATCCACTTCTCTATGCGTTTTTTAACATTGTAGGCTATCACACAGAAGAATCGGATCATTTTAAAGTTCCAGTTGCATTTATTTCTAGTCCTATTGCTGGAACTGTTCCTCCTGACCAAAGAACATATATTACGTTCCAAAGAACAGGAGACATTGGAGATCGAGGACCTCAAGGTTATCAAGGTGCTCAAGGTGCTCAAGGTGATCGAGGTTATCAAGGTGCTCAAGGTGACCAAGGAGTTCAAGGAATACAAGGTACTCAAGGTGATCGAGGTTATCAAGGTGCTCAAGGTGCTCAAGGTGACCAAGGAGTTCAAGGAATACAAGGTGCTCAAGGGGACCAAGGATACCAAGGATACCAAGGTGCTCAAGGGGACCAAGGATACCAAGGTGCTCAAGGAGACCAAGGTGCTCAAGGAGACCAAGGTGCTCAAGGAGACCAAGGTTATCAAGGTGCTCAAGGAGACCAAGGACCTCAAGGAGACCAAGGAGATCAAGGAGATCAAGGACCCCGTCCACTTTGGAATTTTAAAGGTGAATGGGCAAACGGGATTGATTATGTACCCGGAGACCTTGTTACATTTAATGGGTCTCTTTATTATACAGCAACTGGTGTTTATTCATCTTATAGTCCAGCAAATCCTGCAGTTGATTGGGTTCTTGTGTCTCCAAAAGGAGACCAGGGAGTTCAAGGATTCCAAGGAGACCAAGGTGCTCAAGGAACAGGAACTCAAGGTGCTCAAGGAGACCAAGGTGCTCAAGGATATCAAGGACCTGCTGGTACAGGTTCAGGTACAGGTGGAAGTATTAAATCAATAAATGTAATAAGCAGTAATACAACTGCCGGAAGTAATGCTAGCACTGAATACACATATCTTGCTTCAGGAACTATCGATATCACCCTTCCAACAGCGGTAGGAAATACAAATAACTACTATATCAAAAATACAGGAACAGGTACAGTAACAATTAAAACAACAGGATCTGAAACAATAGATGGAAGTTTAACAGCACCTCTGCGGGTTCAATATACCGCGCTAACTCTTGTCAGCGACCAACTAAACTGGTTCATAATATAAAAACAAAACAATATGGCATACAATCCTAATAATCCAAATGGACAGGCAACATCAGCAAATTCAGCTCCAGTTGTTCTTGCTAACGACGTTACACCCCCGTTTTCTATAGCAGAAGCAACTACTGGAGGAGCCTCTGTATTTAGACTTGTGTCTGCATCGGGACAAAACATTACTCAAGTAAAAACTCCAGCAGGTCAGGCAAAGGTAACAGGGTGGTACATTTACAATTCAAATGGATCTGCAAGAACTTTACGTTTTTTTAATGTAGCAGTTGCACCAACTCTTCCTACAGCGCCGTATCTTACTATTACAATTCCTGCATTATCCGCAGCTAACTGTCCATTTCCAGCAGGAATAAATTTTTCAAATGGAATTTACATAGCTACTACAGCTGGAATTTTAGATAATGCATCTGATACTTCGGTCGCTGCCGGCGATTTAATAATAAACATATTCTACAAATAAAATGAAAATACAAGCAACACAATCGGTACAACTTCCATTATTAGGAACAGTTAACAATTTAGAAATTAGAGTTAACTCTTTTCCACTATTTCCATCTTCTATAGAAGTAATTTGGCAAGTAAGTGGAGAAACACTAATTAAAGAAGGAACAATGACTCTTCCGACAGAAGTAGTTTCTGCATGGGGAACAGATGACACTATAGTAAAAGACTACGTGCTTCAACAATTAGGATTGGTTGAAGATACTACACCAGATCCTATAGTAGAAATTCCACAACCGCCAACTCCAACAGAAGAAACTCCACAATAAAAACAAAATTTTAAATGGCGGTTAAGTATTGGTATAAGGCAGGCAATTCAAATGACAACTGGTCAACCACAACAAACTGGTGGACAACATCAGGTGGACCAACAACCGGCGGTGTTAATGCAGGTCTACCCACATCCGCCGATGACGTAATATTTGATTCTTTATCTACTACCAGCGCTACAGTAACTATAGTTACAACTGCAGCAATATGTAATAGTATAAACTTTACAGGGTTTACTGGAACATTAGCAGGAAGTACAGTTGGGCTCAATGTAACAAATACAACTGGTAGAGGTCTTTCTGCTAACACTCCACTTTTTGCATGGGGTTCTGGAATGACTGTATCTTTTTCTGGAACTGTTACATTTGGAGGTACTGGAACAGGAGGGTGGATTTATTCTAATGGCAAGACATTTCAAGGTCCAATTACATTTACTAATCTATCAGCTACCTTTACATTTAAAGATATATTTAGAACATCCTCCGCTGGAACAGGTGCATTAGTAACACTTGCTGCGGGTTTTATAGTTGCAACTGATGCGCTTGTTGAATTTGGAAGATTTACATCGACTACTACGAATATAAAAACATTTACTTGCTCTAACCTATATCTAACAGGAACAGGTGCACTATATACTTTAGGTCTTAATTCAACAAACCTAACATCAACTATTACAAATTTAATTGTAAGCAACGCAACAACTACCCCAAAAACTTTATTATTTAATACACAGTTTGGTTCTACAAACTTAGAACTCGGTGGTTCCGGGAATATATCAATAGCACTAGGAGCTACTAAACAACCTGCGGTAACTGTTACTAATACAGGAGGAACCGCCTCTGTTTTTAATATAACAGCATCTACTACTATCAAATCACTGGTATTTACTCAACCTATAACATGGTCAAATACTGCTGCAATTACTACAACAATAGCTGGAAATCTAACACTTGTGAGTGGGGTAACTATTGGTGCTTTAGGAACCCCAAATCTTGTTTTTTCTGCCAATGCAACAATAACAACTGCGGGTAAAAGTTTAGTAACAGGAACATTAACTATAAATGCATCAATCACTACGACTATAATAGGTGCACTTAGTAGTGATGCAAATATAACGTTTAATACTGGTAGCACGGTAAATACAAGTGATAATTTTAGCACAACAGGTACTTTAACTATTGGCGGTACAGGTAATCTTTCAGGAAGCATAATATCTGCAGGTATATTGACCCTTTCGGGAGCTACTGCATCTTTAAATACAGTATCAAATTCAGCAGTCACATGTACAGGTTTAACTACACTAACAGGTGGAGGTGCAATTGCATATGCTGGAACGTTTACATCAGGATCGATAACTATAACAAGTGGTTCATTTACAGGAACTACCGGTGTAGCCGGTAATTTAGTATGTACTGGTATACTTACAATAACATTAGGCTCAATTAATACCGGAGGTGCTTCATTATATGCAAGTTCAATAACTCAAACAGGTACTGGTGTTAAGAGCATTGCAGTAACCGGAGTTGGAAGCGGTTTATATTTAACAGGAAACTTTGCATTATACGAAAATGGGACCGGTTCAACCAATTTAACAACAGATATTACAAACATATATGTTACTAATACGTCCACCTCGGGAAAATCTTTAATATTCAATAATCAATTTGGTTCTGCTAATTTGGAACTTGGCGGATCAGGAACTATAATTTTTAATCCAGGAACTACTAAAATACCTAATGTAACAGTAACTAATACAGGAGGAATTGCTTCAGGTTTTAGTATCGATAATGGAACCATAAGAAACTTAATATTTACTACACCTGTAACATGGGATAATAACCCCGGAATAACACTTACATTGGTAGGAGATACATTTACCCTGGTAAGCGGGATGGTCTTTAGTGCCCGCGGGCATTGCTCACTAGTTTTCTCAAACAATGTAGAAATTACCCTAGCTGGTAAAAGTTTAGTAACCGGAACATTAACCACTAATGCAAATGCAACTTTTGATGGAGGCATAACAAGTAATGCGGCAGTTACCTTAAATGGTGTAACAAGTATTCCCGGAAATATTGTTACAACTGCGGCATTAGCTATTGGAGGTGCTTGTACTATTACAGGGGATACTGTCTCTTCAAGCACACTAGCTATTAATGGTGCAACAGCTTCTATAATCCAATCTACAGGTTCATTATTTAATGTAAGTTGCTCCGGCGTATTTTCCATAACCCAAGGTTCTCTTAACACAAATGGAGGTACATTAACTGTAAGTTCTATTACTTCATCAGGAGCAAATGCTAAAAGTATAACCGTACCTAATGTTTATTTAACAGGAACAGGAACATTATATGCAGGAGCTACTGGTTTAACAACATCAATAATAAATATTTATATTAATAACGCATCCACCACTGCAAAATCTTTAATATTTGATACTCAATTTGGTTCTACAAACGTAGAACTTGGCGGATCAGGAAATATAACTTTTACTCCAGGAACTACTAAAATACCTAATGTAACGGTAACCAATACAGGTGGAACTAGTTCAGTTTTTAATATTGCAGCAACGGGAACTATAGGAAAATTAATATTTACTACACCTGTAACATGGAATAATACCCTCAGCGTAACATTAACATTAACAAGAGATACATTTACCCTGGTAAGCGGGATGGTCTTTGGCGCTAATGGGCATTCCTCGTTAGTTTTCTCAAACAATGTAGAAATTACCCTAGCTGGTAAAAGTTTAGTAACCGGAACATTAACCACTAATGCAAATGCAACTTTTGATGGAGGCATAACAAGTAACGCTGCTATCTCATTAAATGGTGTAACAAGTATTCCCGGAAATATTATTACAACTGCGGCATTAACTATTGGAGGTGATTGTACTATTGCAGGGGATACCGTATCTTCAAGCACACTAACTATTAATGGTGCAACAGCTCTATTAAGTGGACCAGGAATATTTAATGTAAGTTGCTCTGGTGCATTTACAATAACACAAGGTTCTCTTAACACAAATGGAGGTACATTAACAGTTGCTTCTATTACTATAAATTCTTCTAGCACATCAAACACAGTTGGAAGTGTTCTTTGTAATGGTTTAACTACAATATCAAATGGAGGAGGACTCACATACTCCGGAACATTTACGTCTAGTTCAGTTACAATAAATTCGGGTACTATTCAAAATGATGGCAGTATCAATAATCAAACATTTACATGTGCTAATATACTTACTCTTGTAAGCGGTGCTATTCTCGTAGAGAATTCTATATCAGAAATGTACGTTGGTTCAATTAGTATATCCGGGTCAGGCTTTAAAACTATCTCAACTCCTTCTTTATATTTAACAGGAACAGGTACACTTTTTACTCCAGGAGCAGCAACTGGGTTGTCTACTGGTATACAAAATATTTATGTAACTAATAATTCAATAACATCAAGAACTTTAACATTCACAGATACATTTGGTTCAACTAACGTATATTTACAAGGTACATTATCAGGTGCAATAACATTTGGAGGTGGGACTGTCTTTGTTCCAAATGTGTATGTTCAAAATACAGGAGGTGCTGTTATATCTTTCCAAACAGGAACTTTTACTAGCTTAACATTTTCAACCGGTACTAATGTTATATGGACTAATGCGGCCTCACAGACAATAACAATGCAAGGAAATCTTGTAATGGTTTCTACTATGAACACCTTAACGACAACTCCTACATTACTATTTAATGCGGCAGCAAGTATTACATTAGACGGGGAAACTTTATACACTGGATCTATAATAGTAGATGGAATACAGGTAGATATATTAGATAATTTTAATAGTAATATACCCGTAATTGTTCAAAATGGTGGAACACTAAATACAAAAGGATTTTTGACTACCGGACTTCTTTCTATTTTGGGTACCAGTACTATTAGCACAACAGGATCTGCTTTTTCTATTGGTAGTTTAACATTACTGGACGGTACTGTTAATTTAGGTTCGAATAGTCATATATGTACTGGAAATGTGGGTGCATCAGGATCTTCTTATATTAATAATAGTGCACTAACTATAAATGGAACATTAACTATAAGTGGCGGAGGTCAATTAGATCTTAATAGTAGTGTTAATATAATAGGCCTAACTACTCTTACCGGAGGATCTACACTTAATATAAATTCTTATAATACTGTATTTTCAGCAGTGACTATAACAAATGGTTATATAAACGCCAGTGGCGCTTCATATGTATGCACTGGCGTAACTACCTTAACTGAAGGTGATTTTGGAAATAGTGGAGACTATTACACAGGAACTCTTACAATTGGCGGTGCATCTGCTACAAAAAATATATATGCAACAAACTTATATTTTACAGGAACTGGCACATTATATACTCAAGGTCTTAGTGTAATTCTATCTACAGGACCCGAAGCAATACACATAATAGAAAGTACTAGTGCAGCAAAAACTCTCACCTGCGGTACTCAATTTCCACTTACACCAAATATTCCAATTTTTTTAGGTGGATCTGGTTCAGGAGCCATATCAATAACACCAGCAGCAGTATGTCTTCCTGTTATAAATGTAACTAATACGGGAGGCGCTAATATATCTATAGGTGGAACCAGTGCTACCATAACAACTTTAGATTTTGCAAACAATTCTAATGCTATATGGAATAATGGATCAATGACATTAAATATACAGGGTAATTTATTACTAAACAATAATCCTAGTATGACGATAGCTAATTCTCCTACAATTGTGTTCAATGTTGGACCTAGCACTATAGCGTTATTTGGAAAAAGTCTAACTGCGCCTATATCAATAACATCCACCGCATTTGTCGATGTATCTAGTGATTTTTCTTCTACGTCAACAGTTACTGTTACCGATGGAGCATTTTATATTTATAGTAGTAATTTTAATGCAACTACACTTACGATAGCAGTAAATGGAACGGTACAAGCAGCAAATAATACAGTTATTAACTTGTCGTCATTGTCTAATACAGGAGCATACACTCAACTGTATGGAAGTTTAACATGTTCGGGTGCAATAACTATCTCCGGAACATTCAATCTGGGAACAAACGCTGTTATTCCCATACCTGTAATTGTTACATGCCAATCAGTTGTAGGAAGTACTGTTAATTGCGTTATTAGTGTAGGAAGCGGTATTACCATTATTTTAACTGGAACCGGTACCGTATGGAGCGTACCGGCAACAGCAGCTAGCGTTGGAGTTGGAGGTACTATAAAAATAATAGACAATTCAACCACAAATATTACT
>Ga0209353_10000136_pt1 | contig 42873 bp, 42 predicted proteins | sample LauGreSpBDMM15SD_2_FD_187561 | JGI IMG/M metagenome (GOLD analysis project Ga0209353, IMG submission 187561) | Freshwater lake microbial communities from Lake Michigan, USA - Sp13.BD.MM15.SD (SPAdes) (version 2) | ecosystem: Environmental > Aquatic > Freshwater > Lake | place: Lake Michigan... | reverse complement strand
TGGTACCTGTGGTACCTGTGGCACCTGTGGCACCCGTGGCACCTGTGGCACCTGTGGCACCTGTGGCATCTGTAGCACCCGTGGCACCTGTGGCACCTGTGGCATCTGTGGCACCTGTGGCACCTGTGGCACCTGTGGCACCCGTGGCACCCGTGGCATCTGTAGCACCTGTAGCACCCGTGGCACCCGTGGCACCCGTGGCACCCGTGGCACCCGTGGCACCCGTGGCACCCGTGGCACCTGTGGCACCTGTGGCACCTGTGGCATCTGTGGCATCTGTGGCACCTGTGGCACCTGTGGCACCCGTGGCACCCGTGGTACTTGTTGCACCCGCTGCCCCTGTGTTTTCCGTTTGAGCTTGTTCCTCCGATCTCAAGCTATCATTAAAAGCCGATTCTTTCGGTGCTCCTCCCTTTCCAATGCCATGACCACTTCGTGGATTACGTAGCTTACGATCACGGTATGGATTCACATTATTGGTCACCATTCCACAGTGACAGGGTGTTCCTCTGCAGACTCTATCCAGTCTTGACAAAAAAAGAACGGCACTTGCTTGCAATGATTTTATTTATGCACGTAGTGCCACGAATGACGTCATAAGCCACAACAAAAACGTGAGATTGCCCGTCATGCGGATTGTTTTTCTGCGCTCGTCAAATGACATATAAGCACTGTGTTTGTCTCCTTGAGCTTCTCTTAGTATAAATGGAATCGGGAGAAGGAGTAGGATGAGCAATACATGAATTAAAATGCGACCCACTGCTTTAGCATTCTGCGTATTTACAAAGAAGAAGAGGACATGAAAGAACAAGTCATGCTTGCCTATATTAGTTATGATTACCCACAACGCAAATAATAGCAAATACATTATGACGTAAAAGACAATGGCTGTTTCTTTCGTGTTAATCATGCGATTATTTAGCGCCCACTCAAGAAAGATGAGCGAAAAGGCTCGAAGTGCAAATGTTACTGCCACGAAGATGATGCGATCAGTCATGGTGGCTTCCATGGTGTCGGGGGTGAAGATCGGGTCATTTAGTTCCTTCTTTGCCACTAGCGCTTGCAATGGAAGACTTCCCTTTACTGCATCAAGTCGGTTCGTAAGATCCTCCCAATGGCCACCGCCTGGCATCTCTGCTACCGATTCCTCTCCCGCGCCCCCTTTAATAACAAATGCCTTCTCTCCTGCAACCGACGCAAGTGCCCCAATCTCTTTACTTATGGAGTTCATGTGGTCGTTGATCTGTTGGCGCTGATGGCGCGACAACGTCTCAAGCCCAAGGACACGGTAAACTACGTTGGGATCACCTGCCATCAAAGCCATCGTGAGTTGCACGTAGAAGTTGAACCGCTCAGGGTTCATGTTGTACAACTGCTCGTTTGTCATGAAAGAAAATGACGTTTGGGGCTGACCTACTCCAGTAATATCGCTAAAGCCAAACTTCGCGCGTTCTATCATTTTATCAAAGTCAATGGGGGGCGCCATTTTGTCGATTCAAACTCTATACTAGAAGCTATTCTTTTTCTAGGGATCAACCATCGCTTGATACCCCAAGGGACATCAACATCGACAGCACCCACACAATGATGATGGCGGATACTAACAATGTAAAAAATGTTATGAAAAGCCAAAGTGTTCCCTCACCTCCGAGTTGCATGTTGTCAAATCGGCGAAACTGCACAAAGAGCGGCCACATGATAATGCCCACAACCCCTAACGTCATTATCGCCATCCAATGAAACCACCGGCTCATGCGGACCGCGCTAGAATCATGGCGCCTTAGTTTTGACATCACATCTCGCAAGTTCTTCAAGTTTCTTCTTTCATCGGCGGTGGTGCTTACCATTTCTATCTCGGGGAACTCTGCACCCTTATCATGAGTCATATACTCTAACACTGCATCCATATTGAGCTTTAGTTCGGCAGAAGACCCATTTACAAGAAGATGGTTTCTTTTGTAAATAGCAAAAAGTGCATCTTTCTGCTTTTTTGTAAGTATTACATTTGCAAACAACCGTTTTAAGGCATTATAGCCAACAATCACGTCATTATATGCTGACGCCCCTTGAAATGATGTCAATCCTAACAAGCCAGCTGAAATGCCCCAAAGAATGAACATGTACGCCACAAATGGAACCTGTCCAAGGAGGAAAACATACACGCTCGGCCCACCACCCGACAACATCCACATGATTGCAAATGCTATTCCGGAAACTATCGCTGATGAAAGATGAGTAACGATCGGTGCAACCCTAACCCTAGTTGTTTTCGGGAGCGTTGGAGATGGCAACTGGAAAAATAGCTGAGTTGCACCATCCTGTTTTTGCGATAAGACGCCTTTGACCAACCACATAGTAAATGCAAGCGCTCCAAGAACGTAGATAATCTTTCGAGAGCCTAGCCCGCCCTCGAGCGTTGTTTTCCATGACAACCAACCAACGACAAATATGGAGATAACAATGCAAGCTACGTAAGCAATGCCGCACATTTGTGCGCTTACATTTACAAGTTGCACCTTGTCAGTAAAGTATTTTGCAAGCTTCCATCGAGGCGTATCGCGCTCCATATAAGAGTACTCACAAGCTTGCATGAGCTCTTTGCCTATGGCAATCTTTTCATGACCCATTGTTACCACAGACAACATCGAGATCCATGCTGCAAGGAGCGTGCATATGAGAACAATGCCGGCAACAAAGGATGATCTCTTAAATATTTCATTGGGTTCATTTGATTGTGCTAGGACACTGCTAAAGTGTTCCGCCACATAGGTTGCTGCTTGTGCATTCTCTCTATTTGTCTCCGACATCCGGGTTCGGTCGGGCATCGTCAAATACAGCCCTCTCGATCTCTTACTCAGGTGGTCGGTAAAAAAGCAAGTTGTTTATGTTATACATTTATCCATCCTACTGCATACAGCCTCCAACCGATAGTGGCTACAATGATCGGGAACACTGTTAGGAACTCAAGACCGCGGAAAACGTTCTTAATGCTCTTTATTTCATTATGGTGGTTTGGGTTTTGAATCCTAGTTAAACTTTTAAAAAGTTGATTCAATTTAGTCGCATTACTTTTACCATTGTCAATTACTACGCCCCCTTTGTTCTTGATAGGTATCGTCGAAACCTTTTTCTCTAGTTTGTAATCATCTTTTGGCACAAAGTACCCCATCTTTTCGTCATTTTCAAGCTTCTTCCATGTAACCGGTTTAGTGTCCTTCGTTAATGGATTCACCAAAAGCCATCGATGCATAATGTCCTTCTCAAATGAATGGGGTAATGCATCGAGAAGAGCATCTCCGTCAGTCGGCATATTTGCAAGAATATCGGTTACATATATGTCTCTTATCATGTTGGTCATATGAGCTAATTTGGTGCGCTTGCCGTCAGCCATGCCAACTACATTGTACATTACCGCATTCGTCACACCTAACATCACAATAAGGCTCAAGCACAGAATAACAAATGAATTAGACCAAGGTCTCTTAGCTATGCACCATATGAGTGAAATTGAAATAGTAACGACGGCTATGATCCACAATGCATGAAACGCTACATGACGCCCATGTTTGTTGTCCAACTCCTTGAACAATTTATATAGCTGATATCGGGTCGTGTCGCGCTCCATAATTATTCCTGATTCGGGGCATTCTTTTTGAATGTCATGAGCAACATAGACACCTTTGCGAACGTGAAGAACATTGATCATAAAGGCTATGTGGGAAGCCAAAAAGGCTAACAACACACACACAATAGGATGTATCGAAAACAGCATCTTATAGCACTTGCTTACTCCTTACATATCACTTGTATATTTATGATTGCTTAAAGAAGCCCTTCGCCTTACTCATGATGCCTCCAACAAAACCTGATAAGGAGGCGTGCCATATCATGACTGCTACTAATGCGATAATGGCGGCCGTAATTGCACACCAAAAAATTAGACGGTCGCGAAGGAAGTGCTTGAATGTCATATAAATATCACTAGGGGTGCCGCCCGACCTCCAGTTAAAGTCGCGCATTGTAGACAAGTTGGCATTGAGAACCGACATCATCTCGATGAGTGTGTGATTGTTTTCCCACAATTTATTCTTATTAATACCTATATTTCGATCTTTGTTTGATGCGGTGCGGTTATAATATGATCGTGCAATGCTTGCATCAAAAACATTAGCAATGCCATTGCTTGCATCCATCGTTAAAACATTTATGTAAAAGACGGGGTTAAATGACGGAAAGTTAACGGGAAGTCCATCAAAGTATTTAAAGATGGGGGTCGCCATAAAGTTTTCAACGGTGTTAAACTGATTGAAGTAATAGTTGAAAAGATTGAATGTAAACATCATTTTTGCAATGTCCTTTTGAGACCGCGGAATGCTTGCTTGTTGGCTCAAGTAATCACGGAAGGCACGGCCATGGTCGCGAACACTTGATGTCAAACGTTGATAGAATGCAATGTTATCTGGTGCATCATATATGTTTCTCTTGATGTGTCGATGCAAGTCCTCCATGGTGGCCAACTTCCGCTCGAACACGCCACCCACAACGTCCTTATTGAAGCGATTCCGATTGAATTGAAAGTAGTAAACTAGCACAACAATGAGTGTAAACATGAACAATGCCATGACGAACTTGAACCAAGGGTTGTGGAATGCTTTGAAAACATCACTGATGTCTCCGCCATTGAGGGCAATTTTCACAAGTATGCCAAGAATGACTTGCAACAGCAGAATCGATAGCATGTGAACACCCATACTCATTATAATGTTGATCGGCCCAAGATGCTCGATAAAGACATTGAATTGAGGGTCTTGCTTAAGTATTCTATGTTCCATTGTGTCGACAAACATGAGGACCTTATCGGATGCACGTGCAGAAGGCACATATTGGCTGAGTTTGCGGACGTCAAACCATGCAAAGAACACCATGGACATTGCAGCACATATGGTGATCAATGCGAACATGATATACATATAACTAAATATGTTGCCCGATATCTCATTCTTTGAGATCTCCTTCTTTACCTCTGCAGTATCTTCAACTTTAGAGGGACCAGAATCGGCAGAGTTCGGGACACTCGCATCTTTAACAGTCGAGGAGGTTGCAACGTCAGGCATGGTATCAGATTGCGCACTTACACTTGGTTGAGTTGGTTGAGTTGCTTGAGTTGCTTGAGGGGCTTGTTTCATTTGAGGACTTTGTTCAGCTAGAGGGGGTTGTTTAGCAGGAGTGACTGTTTCAGTTGGAAGGACTTGTTTCGCTGGAAGGGCCTGTTTCGCTGGAAGGGCCTGTTTAGTTGAAAGGGCAGCACCGCCTTTCACGAGGTCACGTCCATCGAGTCCGTTAACGGGACTGATGTTTTGTGCACCGATTATCACCGCACTTGGGTTTGGGTCCGGAGCAACAATGCCTTCCGTTACACTTGCAACCTCTTGGACCATTTGCGACCACATAGGAATGCCATTCAAGGCATCTTGAATGTCTAGCCAAGATGAATCGTAATGTGACATGGTCCCTTATTCATTGATAGGAAAGTATTAAAACCCACCAAATGACTTTACTTTCCTCTCCAAAATGAAAGGAACTATGAAAAGGATCAATAATATACCCGCCGAAAGTGTTCGTGTATTGCCTTCAAACATGATTGCCGAAAAACCCATGGCAACAAATATCAAGACCAACGGCATATTTTTATGCACACCTGTAAAAGTTTTAGAAAAGCCGGATGCCATTTCATAGCGGTACGACATTTTTTGCCCAAAACCCGATGTGCTTACCTGATCCAGAAGGTCATTTGATATGCCGCGCATTGCAGCTTCAATCTGATTAAAGTACTTGGCATGAAACTGGGCAAATGTCAAGCTTCCCTTTGGACAACCATTTGCAGGACACCGAAATAGCTCATTGAGGGCGGCGACATCGTCATAGGACTGTGTTGATGAATCCGCGACGAAACGATTGGTCGGTGCCATATCGGTAGAAAATGTGCTACCACTTTTTAAGCTTGCTAGGCTCAATGCCTTTCCGAGACCTGCAAGGCGTGCTTTCAACATACTTGACCCCGAGAGACTATTGATTATACCAGCCCTTGCATCATTATCGAAACTCGCCACATTTGTTGCAAAATAGGATGCGAGGCGGTAAGTCAACATCATGCGCACCATATTCTCCACACCTTGTGGAGAGTTGTCAAAACTACGCTCGATGGTAACAGGCGGCCAAGCATACGGATTTACTTTCCATGAGCTCACCAAGTACTGCTTAATTGCACCCATGAACTCACCGTCATGAGCAGCCAAATTGTTGGCAAGAAGAAGCTCATAGGTAACATCTGATGATGCGTCCTCAATTTTCTTGAGCTTGGACAAGTAGATGAAGAAGGTGAGTGCAATGGAAATGTACACAATAAAACACATTGCAATGACCATAATCCATGCTTCTCTAGGAATGGCATCCGCCTTTTCAGGCTCTACATTGCGTTGTAAGAGTTGTAGGTCTGCTCGATACTTGAAAGCAATGAGCGCAACCGACAACAACATCAGGGCCGTGATTGGAATGTGAAAAGCAAAGATGATCTTGGCATAAAAGAGCCCCTTTCGTTTAAAAGCGTCTTGTGGTGAGTTGACGGAATTGATCATTTGGCCACGCATGTCATTGCGCATAATGTCCTCATAGCTTGGATCGGAGGGAACCTTAAGAGCAGATGCAAATAGCGTAGTGAAGACGAGTGATATGTAATAAAGAATGAGTGCGATCACAAGAAATCCAAAAGCGAGATAACTTATTGCAACCTTTGGGATGTTCCTTACAAAGTTTGTGATCAACAAAATCCAAGATGTTTTGGGCAACCCTTCAACCTCAGTAGCGTCCGAACCACCATTTGTCATGTAGTTAAGCTCCTCTGTTTTTGCAAATGCTTCGTCTGTGGCAGCACTTATATCGTTAAGTTTATTACTTATCTGATCCTCAAATGCAATGAACACAAGGAAGAATATTGTGCAAATGAAAATGAACGCGCCTAGTACGGCCGTGAGTATTCTAATGACCTTCTTTTGATCCATTCCAGAGGACCCTGTATGCCCCTTGTTTCGATACAATGCCATTTTGGTGATCTGTTTTTGTGAAACTATCACACTCTACACGGTATGTGTGATAAAAAAAGAAAGAAGTTTAGTGTCGACGGTGTCATAATGATCTATAGCGCTTTCAGCATCCACAAGCACAGAAGCACGATCAGCGGGTATGAAAGACGCACCAAGAACTCTTGCGACGTCGTGAGGAATGCGGTGCCAATGTAGCCAGTGAGATAGTGCGACGACATGCGGTCGAGCGAGATGGCGAGCAGCACGACGAGGGACAGCACGATCATCTTGGCCACCTCAACACGCTTGCCGGCTAGGCGATCCCAGAAGGACGGTGCGGCGTACATAGCGGAGCGCGGTTGCGGTGCATTGTACGTAGGTTGCGGTGCCGGTTGCTGGGCAAGGGCCATGGCCGACGCCGAGGGTTGTGCGTACCCCGGCTCCTGCATCTGCTGGACCGCTGGTGGCGCCGGCGGGCCGGGCGGTATAGAGGCATCATATACGGGGGCGCCATAGTTAGGCAACGAGCTCAATTGAGACGAGCCGCCGTTGTAGTTTCCGTTGTAGTTGTTGAAACCGTCATCGGTTCCATCCAAGTTCGCGAAGTAAGACATCTCTTTGTAATCTACAGGTAGGTGTGCTTTTTTTGCTGGAGCTGGGGCAGAGGAGGGAAGAAAGGAAACGTAAAATGCCCCAAGTTCATCCTGCCGTACGCCGAATTCATCGAAAGCTCCATGAGCTCCAAGAGATCGTCGATAAAAAGGCCTCCCAAATGGACCGCAGCAACTACAAGAAGTATGTAGGGCTCTTCGATGATGTAGTGGCCTTTTTGAAACAAAAGAAGGTACTTTTGTACGGCGGTGCTGCAATCAATGAGCTTCTTCCGAAGTCCCTGAAGATCTACAAAGACGAGACGCTTCCTGACATCGATATATTTTGTGTGGAAGGTAAGAAAGTTGCCGAGTCTGTTGTTAAGCACTTCAAGAAAAAGGGATACACATTCACGAGTGCCAGTGAAGCTCTTTACCCTGGCACCTTCAAGGTATATGCTGAAGGCATGCAAGTTCTTGATGTCACATCATTGTCTAAAAATGCTTTCAAGCGCTTGAGCAATGGCGGGCATGTATTGGGCAATGGCCTCAAGACGGTGGACCCTGAGTTTTTGCGGATGACATTACACATTATGTTGTCACAGCCACGGGACAGCCATCGGTGGAGTAAAGTTTTAACTCGCACCGTTGCCTTTTACGAGGCATTTCCATTAACAACGGGGTGTAAGAAATCGCTAGCTAAGTCCCAACTCACGCAAGCGCAAATGTCAAAAATAATTCCAGAGGGCTTCCGAGGGAATGTAACTGAATGGATTCAAAGCAAAGGGCACATCATGTTTGGAAGTGATGTGGTAGAAAGGATGCTGGGTGTAGATGGTGTTGGCTCAGGTGTTATCTATAAAGGCATTGCACCAATGGCGGTGTTGTGTACCAAGTCTACGGACGTTGCCGCAAAGGACCTCATGCGTCATTTAACTCAGTTGGCGAGTGCTCTCCCAACGAACCAAATGACAAGTAATCCATTATACAAACTGGTCACGACCGACGCTGATGATTTTGTGTCCATGCGGACCACATTAGTGGTGGGTGAACAACCACTCGTATCATTTTACGAGGCACCTGCATGTGTGTCTTACATAGAGATTGAAGGTGGCTTAAAGGTTGCTTCAATCCACACCACCCTGCGCATGATGATGTCCCATATGTTCTCCGATCAACCCGATTTGATTGTGGCAGGCGTCACACAACAGTGTCTCATCAATTTGCTATGTGTTTTAATGTTGGAAACAATGACAGGGTCCAAGAAAAAGGTCTTACAACAGTTTGTTCTACAATGCTTTGGAGAACAACCTGGGATTGCCACGATGCGTAGGAACCGCATGAAGCGCCGTTTACCTCGATACATCCATTTGACGGATCCCACAGATTAAATGATTGAACTCTTTTCTTGTAAAGGGATAAAGAGGTATCATGCTATCAACTCGCGAGTTTGTGCTAATTGCAATTTCGATTCTACTTTTGCTTGTCATCGTGTACCTAGTGCATCGCGGATGTGCTTGCATGCGCGAAGGATTCGAGGCCGAGACGGAGGGTGACGCAAAGGTCGACGCGCCCAAAGAATCGGACATTCCGGCGCTCTCAATGTCCCGTGAGGAGGTTGCCCTTTTTGAGGACTTGAAGTCGGAGAAATACAGTGCTCAAGAGATTGATCGCATGGTGGCTGAGGGCGTTATCGACCAGAAATTGGTCGAGAAATTCTTGACGCGCCTTGATGCTGTAGAGAGCGTTGCCAAGTCTTCCAAGAAGGTCGTCAAAGCCTAAATTGTGAATTGTGAATTGTGTATTATTTTTAGCCTAATGCGCCTTTGCCCTTGGCGCAGCTGAGGAGCGCTCAATGGCCGACTTTGACTTTCGTGGCGGCATGCGATGCGCGATACTATAAAAACGATTTATTTTTGGTGGAGCATTGGCTTTTTAAAGCTTTGTGACGTCCACCCACGGCAAGTGCGCAGTGCGGGGCGCACGCGTACGCATGCCTTCGGTCACTTTGGCAAGCCCAAAGCACGGCGTCACGTCCTTCATTTCGGTCAAGTGCTCGGTAAGCAAATCTCGCCGCACAAAGAATGCATTGAAACCAAGCCCCTCGCACCCCACAAAGGCATACGTGTCTTTCAGCAAATGATGGAATGCGCCCAGGCTGGCCCCGCAGTAGTTGGGACCGTTCCAACAGTCGTAGCGCCGGTGGTCAAACGCCGGGTCATATGCCACCGTATGTGTGGAAGTCGGGCCCAGAATGTCCTGGTACTCCAGAACCATGACGCGCGGTCGCAGTACCCCGGCATCCATAATGGCTTTGAGCACGTAGTAGTCAATGCCGTCGATGTCCAGGCTGAAAAGGTCACACTCGCCAATCGCACCGTATTGTTTTAGCACATCCACCACGTTTTCCCGTGTGATCCACGCATGGCAAAAATGCGCGCGCTCCAAAAGTGCGGGGTCACGCTTGTGGTACTCTTCGATGCCGCGCATGAGCCAGTAGTCCGAGCCATCCAAGAGCATCGCCGAAAACCCGTGGTTAAGTATGAGATTGGCAGCCATGCACTCGATGCCATCGCCTGCACCTATTTCCACGATGTTTTTGGCCTCCGACGTGCCGATCTCGGAAAAGATGCGGTGCAGGATGCCGTCTTCGCCGTTTTGCGAAAAGACCTTGGCCCCGTAATCCCACAGACGGTGGCCCTCCGTTGGGGGTGAGAGTGCTCTCCACGCTGCCCAGCCCTCGGCAAGAGGCACGTGCTCAGCGATGTGTCTGGCGTCCATGTCGGTCTGTTTTACACGAAGAGTCAAGCCTTTAAATACTTCTTCGAATTTGTTAAGGAGTGAGGCGTACTGCGGCGGATAAGTAATGGTGTGTACATAATAAAAAATTAGAGCTCAAGAGTGCGCTTGCCTGCGGTGGCTGCACGAGCACGGGCTTGACGAGCAATAGCAGCAGTTCCATTTGACGTGACGGACCCCGGACCGCTTGGGCCACGACGCACGGCATCAGAAATGCCGGCCATGTCCTTTACGTCCTCGATGATGCTCACGATTTCCTCGTCGCTCATGCTCATCGATTCCATACGTTGAGATTGTTGCGGAGGTTGAATTGAAATGTTGGTGTGCCCATTCGACGTTTGATGAGATGGACGCTGGTTGGAGGGTGCTTGAAAGTTCTGTTGCATTGGTTGTTGCGGTGGTCCACCCATCATACCGCCAAGCCCACCACCGAACATGTTGCCAATCATTCCCATGATGCCTTGTTGCTGTTGCATGGGTTGTTGCTGCATGGGAGGCGGTGGAGGAGGTGCACCTGCTGCACGCCGTGCATCCATGTGAGAGTTCATGGCGGCCGATTGGAAGCTCTTCATCAATTCCGGGTTGGAACGCAGCACCGACTCGACGTCGGGCAATGGCTGCTGACGGAACATAGACTTCGTCAAGTGAAACATGAAAGCCGAGCCGGAAAGCGAGAGCATGAGACGCAACTCGGGCGCCATCTTCTTACCGGTGCCCTTATACTTGTCGTGCAACTCGGTGAAAATGTCATTGTAGTCCTCAATATTGCCATGAACATTCTCACTCCAACCATCGAGCCGGAGGTCGAAGGGATCAAAGCGGGTATTTAGAAACTCCATTCCTGTCACAAATGCCACCATCATCTTTTGTTGAAAGCGAATGCTGCCATCGAGCTCCTTCTCCCGCAACACACGGTGGTACTCGGTTCGCATGTCGTCAAGATTGCTCTCCATCGTGAAGCGACGTGGCAGTTGGTAGCCACGGCTCTCAAGTCGGTCCATTTGAAACAAGATCTCGCGCTTCTCATTGTGCTCCGTCTCCATGCGGGCCTTCTCGGACTGATAGCGTTGGCTGGCATCGGCGGCAGGCGAGTTGCCAAAGCCACGCCCTGCTCCGTTGCCACCATTCCAATCGCCGCCTTCAGTGGTCTCCGTCGCCGTCTCACTCTCACTGCCGCTAACCACACTACTAGAGCCGGACGACATAGATATAACGTCCCCCGACACCTTTCGCTTGTTAATCAACATATCTGCCCCTGAGTTGTTGAAGTTACCCGTGCTGAAGCCATTCATGAAGCCCGTGGGACGACTAGGGATTTGAAAGGAAGCAGGTCGGGTGGCAGAGACCTCGATCACCGAGTCATCATCATCGCTTAGCTCAATACTCGGTCCTTGCATCATGATGTCAATCTTGACTCACAGTACTCTTTAAGCCTCTTTTTTAAGGGTTCTTCTAAACGCACGTGTTTAATCAACTATGTCCCAATGCACTATGCGGCATAGATGGCGCAACATAACATCTTTGTCTCCGATGAAATACTCGGCTCCGCGATCGAGGGTGTATGTGCGCCGAAACGATCGCATGACTTTTCGCTCGACGCGACGAGCATTTTTAACATGAAAGGTGGCAATCACTTGAGTGCCCCTTGGGTACTGCCTCAAACGGGCTTCGAAGGCTTGGCATGTGTACCCAACTTTCCACACCGGCGTTCGCTTACACGAATCGCGTGGTGTTTGAATCATATAAATGACACCCGGCTTGTTGCACACACTTGTAGGAACATCAAGGCTATATCGCAAAGCTTGCTTGATTTTACTTTTTGGTCGAAGGATGGGCGCCATGATAAATTGAGTATGTATTGAGAATAATATTCTTCATAATTCTTTAAGCCATAGTAAGTGATATATCAGCATCTAAGGCTTTCAGTGATGTGCTATGCAAACAACAATGGCCGCAGCAATTGATGATCGATACCAACGCATCTTGCAATCCGTGTCTTCTTTAAGTCCAATGGAAATTGATGAACTCTTCAAAATATTGCACGCTACAAAGTGCGAGTATTCTCGCAATGATAATGGTATTTTTATAAACCTTAGATGGGTTGGTGATGATGTGCTATGTAAAATTGAACAGCATATGGCATTTTGTACTAAAAATCGTGTGGAGCTTGAAAAGTACGAAAAGTTGCGCCGCATCATGACGGAGAGCTTTGCGATTCGCCAACCTCGAGCACGTTTAATGGCATTTGCCAAGAGGGCTGTGGCAGAGCCCGGAATTGCCACAACACTTGTTGGCACGGATAATAAGGCGAATGAGGTGAATGACGCAGATGCCGACGTGGATGGAGACGCCGACGTGGATGGAGACGCCGACGGTGATGCAGAGGTTGTTGTTGATGTTGCCGATGGAAGTGTGGCACACGTAATTGCCCCATCAATGCGGGTCGTTTCTGCAACCGGTGCCAATACAACGATGAAGTTTTACTTACTTAAAAAACGCTTTGCAAAACTATCCGGGCAAAGCAGTCGGTATGAGCAAGGCGAACTTTTGAAAGAGTCTGTCTATTAGCCCCAAAAAATGGAGTGCCTGCCGTTTAAAGCAAAGCACATGATACACCACACACATACATAGCAAAATGGGCTTTGAGGCAATACTACGTGCTTTGCCTGCCTCTCAAGAGGGTCCTCTCGAGCTCTGTGAAGGGGCGTCATTTCAAGCATGTGCTCAATATCACGACCGTTTTAAGAGGGGGTTTGCCTTTGGGGATACAAGCGTCCCCGTCGTAAGCCCACATGTAGGATCGTTCTTCCCAACGCTCTCTCATTTGCTGCTTGCACGCGCGGACCCATTGAGTAGAACATACTCGAAAGAGCGACGCGATGACCTTGCCGACGCTCTCAGAACACGAATGTTGGCTTTCTTGACGGATGTCATCCATGTTTCGGCCCTTGGACGCCGGATCGCCCATGATGCGACGTGGTGGTTCTCACAGCCACGCGTGTGGGCCGATCGAGCGGGTCCCGAGCATTGGAAAGCACTTCGTGTCGTCTTGAGCCACTTTGGCATGACTGAAGACGATGCGATCATTGGCCCTAGAAACCAGTGGCAGACACGCAAAGTTGGCATGGCTTAAGGGAAAAATGGATGTTCTTTTTGGTACTCTCTATGGTAGTGGTGTGACTTATCATGGCGAAAATGGTGCTTGCACCCTTGGAAGCAACATGGAAGGCGGCAATTCTCGAGGCACCGGTGGAAGGAGAATCCCCTTTGCTTGAAATCGACGTGCTTCCGCCCATCGGCGAGGGAGCGGGAGTTGATGGAGACGCCGCTCTGTGGCCAATGGCCACGTTCGATGCAGTGCGCAGCGTCCTTGTGTCCTTGCGTGACATCAAAGCCGAAGTGTTGCCCGAGCGGTGGGAAGTACTCGTCATGGACGGCAATCATGCAGGTTGGACGCTTGTGGTTGAAGGACTCGAGCGCATCCGGACGCTATGCGAGACCGATAACCCGTGGCTTGTGTCGCACAAGTGGGTGATGACATGCGTGGAGGATAGCATGCGATTCCCACAAGCACATGTGATCGGCTTTAAAAGCAGCGTGTATAACATCGTCGAGTGTGCCGACAAGGAGACGGGTGGTTGGTGGGCGGCAGCCGAAAAGTTAACTCGGCTTAAGAAGGAGTTTAAGTATGTACATGTGGAAACCGGCATCGTTTATTGCCTTATAATGGAGCAAAGCGCAAATGGTGCGACTTCGGAAGCAGGCTTTCGGCTCAAGGCACGTTGGAGCCATCGGCGTAACAAAAAGAAAGTAGAGCTTCATTCTGACGCTGCAATAGATGCTGCAATCACAACGGATGTGTCTAATGTGTTGCGTCATGGCCTACGTCTCGCATCCATCGCACGTAATGAGCCGATGCCGATGACGATTCGCACGAGCGATGCAATCCTGGCCGGCTATAACAAGCTTATCAGCACAGCACGCCGTAATGTACGTGGCGATAGCCGTCCCTTCTTTGTAGCACCAAAGCCGGTTACATTGGAACAAGTTCACTTAATCGATCCCGAGACGCGCTTTGGGGCGGTGTCCATCCAAGGCAACTATTGTGTGACCGACAAAGCTGATGGTGAGCGTATGCTCTTGTACGTCCATTCGGACGGCACTTGCTACCTCATTAACAATGCCATGGAGCTTCGGCACACCGGTATTGTTGCAAGGTCATCACGTCTTCACAACTCTCTGGTCGACGGTGAGTACATAGATGCCACCTCTATGCGATTTCCAGGACAAAAGAGCATGTTTGCTGCATTTGATGTGTACTTCTTTAACGGTCACAGCTTGATTAACCGGCCATTGATGGAGAGTGGCCAAGACGCACGCAATCACGGTGGTGCAGGACCACGCCAAGGGGCGCGCAACCAAGACCCCGGTGTCAGTGGAGCACGCAATCAAGAATCCGGCTCGCGCAACACCATCATGCGTGAGATGTTTGAGGACATTGGAATGTGGAATGTATCGCAATCGTCAATGACCCTCACGTTGAAGCGACACCGTCATGCTCCTGGTCATGCCATTTTTAAGGCGGCAGCCGATGTGCTTGCCGATAGCGAAAAGCTACCTTATGCCAATGACGGCCTGATCTTTACGCCAGCGAACCTATATGTATGGGGTGTCTATGCCAACGGCCGCCCCGTGTCTATTGCACCTGAGTTGGGCAGATGGGATAGAGTCTTCAAGTGGAAACCGGCTGACCAAAACAGCATTGACTTCCTCGTAAGGGCAACAGATCGTGTAAAGATGGTTGGTGCGACACGGTTCAAGGGCTTTCAACTCCTTTGCGGCCTGAATATGGGCAAAACGAAACCAATCACGGTGCCTGAGGGCATGCGATACTTGCACGACCCCGCCGCTCGCACAGAGGTGATGGCACAACGTGAGCGGTACGAGCCGGCGCCTTTTGAGCCTTTCTCCTACTACAAAGAGGGTGTTGACATCGCATGGATACGTGTCGATGGTGACGGCAAGTGCCGCACCACAGATGGTGAGGTTGTAACGGACGAAAGTATCGTCGAGTTCCGTTATCTCATTCCAACCGACTCTACCATGGAGTCGGAAGCCATTGCAAGCGACATGAACGGTTGGCGTCCTATGCGTCTTCGCGAGGACAAAACACGGATTTACCGCATATCACATAACATATCCCGAGCCGCAAACGACATGAGCACGGCGCGGAACATCTGGATTACCATCTTCGAGCCGGTGACGCGTGAGATGGTGACAGGTGCGGACCCCGTCAGCATGGCCGAGATTGCAGCAAAGGAGGCCAGCGTGGAGAATCGATACTATGCACGCGACATCGCCCGTTACCATCTCTTGTCTGTGAACATGCAAAACTTCCACAATCTCGTGGTCAAGCGCTTCATGTTCGAGTACCCAGACGTGTCTTACAGGCGTACGCTGCTGGAGCTCGCGTGCGGCCAAGCTGGTGATTTGCCACGCTGGACGGACGCTGGTTACGCCATGGTCGTCGGCATCGACAAGAACCAGAACAACATCGAGGACCCGGCCAATGGGGCGTATGCGCGTGGCTTGCGTGTGATGACGGAACGTCGGGGCCGTCACCAAACGGGAGAGCCGCCGGGCATGGCATTCCTGATCGGCGATTGTGGGGCACTGTTGTCGACGGGGGCGGCCTTTCGCGATGCGGCATCCGAGGAGAGTGCACAGCTGTGGTCCGCTCTTTCGGGCGGTAAGACGTCGGCCGAATACGTGCGGGCGATTGCAGCGGGCTTCCGCGAGAGTGCCGGCCCAAGCTCTAGCAGAGGCCTGCACTTTGACGTGGTGTCGTGCCAATTTGCGATCCACTATTTCTTCAAGAGTTCCGAAACATTGGACGCATTCCTTACGAACGTGGCTGGCCATCTACGACCCGGCGGTTACTTCTTGGCGACGTTCATGGACGGTAACTCGGTGCATGAGGCACTTGAGAAGGAAGTGGCTTCCGGCAAGAGTGGAGTTGTAAAGGGCGTCGTGGCCAACACCGTCATCTGGGCAGTGCAGCGTCTATGGAACGGTGCCTACGATCCGGCAACTGAGGACGTCTATGGCAAAGAGATCGGTGTCTACCTAGAGAACACACGGCAGACAATCACCGAGTACCTCGTGCCATTTGACGTGCTCGTCAACAAGGCGGCGGCCCATGGGCTCAAGTTGGAACGGAGCGAGACATTCGCAAGGACGTACGAGCGGGAGAGTCAGGCCCATAGCACGTGGGAGGACCCGCTGCACCACATCCTCGATAAGTTTAAGCGGGAGCCTGTACAGCGTCGGTTCAGCAGCTTCAATCGGTGGGTAGTGTTCCGGAAGGGAACGGTGCAAGCTTAGGGCAAAAAACAACGTCGGTTCTCGGAAGGAGTGTACACAATTGCTACAACATTTTTAGACTTAATACCATTTTTTTGTTCAAAAAACCGGCAATCAAGGTTTTCCTAAAACATGTGTTTAATTGTAAGATAAGGGACGTTCGGGATGTCAGCAAAAAAACAGCGAACGTCTGATGGCATTGATAAGAGAGCAGCATTGCAAGTACCGACATCGACAGATACTGAGTTCATGCAGTTAGCCGATACAATTCGCCTTCTTTTAATACAAGGAGGAATAGGCAAACTACGCGAGGCGATATTTACACATCACACAACGCAAGAAAGAATAAGGGAGTACGTATATTTATTTGAGACTCGACTCAATTTCCTTTGGTGGCAAGAATCCATTGAAGCTTTCTACACCAGACTCCCAAAATGTAACTTTCCTGAACTCTTTCACAAAATTAATCAGAACTACAAATGTGCATATTCATTAGCAAACTCAGTTGGTAACAGCACAATCTTATTTGACGGTGCACCTAGACAGTTTAAGATTGAAGGAATAAAAGGAGGGGTTGAAGATTACTTGATGTGTACCTATAACCCAACCGAAGAGCCATCATTGGAAGAAAAGAAAAAGGAGGATAGGTCTTGTTATGCTGTTTGGGACAAAGAAACTATAGGGATAAGGGGACAAATCAAGGGGGGGAAAATTCCACCGGAAAATGCAACATATGTATCTGCGGACTCCTTTATTCGTGATCATCGTTTTAACATAAACTCAAGGTTGTTGCCAATGTCTCCTACACCGCTCGAGAAACGTTTGAGAGAAATTGTAACAAAAACAAACCAGGATATGTTAAAAATACAGCATTTACCTGCACCATCTTCAAGTAAAGTTGTGAAGAAAGGTTGCATTGTGAATGCACGATTGTTGCAGCCATCTGTTGTTCCTCTCATGTACAATCATGAACTCACATCAAAAAGTGCAAAATGCTTATGTTATGTATGTGGCCGGACAATAGATAGTGCAACACAACTAGATCATATAATCCCCCCTATTGTGGCATTCATTTTGGGTGTGATCGACTCCCCACTCAACTACGCACCCACACACTCAGAATGCAATATGAAGAAATCCGATATACTACCTGAGTTTCACATGGCGAGTGTCGCGACATCTGCTTTTTTGAAGAAGTCGGTGTGGCTCAAAAATCTCATGGCGGGAATTGCACAAGAAGAGAATCGCATATTGTTAAATGCCATGAAGTCATTGAACGATGCACAAAAAACACTTGAACTAAGCGTGGCATCCAATGCAATTGGAAATGTAAAACAAGCTAAGCAAGTTATTCTCAATAAGCTTCCTCCTCTGCTTCGATCCATGATTGGTGGGGGTACTCCACAACCATCATCAACACCAATATTAAACCCCGACCATTCCCCCTCGATGGAGCCACGCACACCCCCAAGTAGGTCACTAAAAATCAGAGCACTAACACCCCCAACGAAATCATTATCATCACCATTGCGCTCTCCAAGAATAAGCAAGTCAAAAGTGAGCGAAACAACATCGGTCAAATTACCTTCTCTCACTCCATCCCCGCAAGCAAGTGCACTTTTCTTTCGCCATGCCATCACAAGAATGATGGAAACATCAGATGCTACATCAGAGTTTCACGTCATAGGGATAATGTTATATCAAATTATTCACGACTTCTTTGTCATGTTAACTCAGATAACTCAAACTCAAACTCAAACAATTGTAAGTAATGATGCCGAAATTTCGGGAGGGGATCCTTCTGATGTTGGGCTCACAGAGTATCTTCGAAAATGTTCCGGAAGTGAAGGATCTAAACAAGTAGTCCTTTGGGATATGAGCGATCGCAAAAGCTTTTACAAATTTCGCATGAGGTCAATGCACGCACATTCTATAAAATATTGGGCATTTTCAAATCAGGTAAATGTATCAGAAATAGCTTATGATACGTTTATTTTAAATAGAGTTCAGGCCATTGTGCAGTACATTGTTGGAGGGAGAGAAGATACAAGTTTGCTCATACAATAGAATGCATCGTAATGACTGGACATCATTTAAAGCCCATTGAGTATATTTTTTGTAACTTTTTATTGAATTATTCATATAAAAGAGAAGACAATCCAATGTCTCGAGTCCATGATAAGACAGTTGAGGCATTCACAAAGAATCCCCGATTGATTGGGAGTTTGCTTCATGCCCCAAAGGTTAAAATGTCCGACAAGGAACTACGAACGGAGCTTAAGGACAAACGTAACGCATGGGAGGCTCTCACGCGCCGCAACCAAGACATTGATGATTCATTTATACAAACTGCACCCATTGCTGAAGTAAAAAAACGATTAGAATGGTACGAAAGCGACGAGGCATACATCAGTGCTGCACCATGGCTCATTGGACTCGTTAAACGGTTCGTTAACAAGTAATGTTAAAGTTTTCTATTCGATAGTATCTAGTTTTTGTTGTACGTTTTAGGTAATACAATGCCAAACGCCATTATCATCGTCGTTGGCATCACATCCGCCCTTGTTCTTTTCCTTGTGTTTGCTCTTGCAGCCCACTGGATGAAGCAACTCGATCAAGTGCGCAAAGCTGAGCAAATGGCAATGCCAGCTCCAGCTAAAAATGGACTTCATTTAAAGACAAAGTATGCATAGCTACATACAGACCCATTGGATTACCTGTTGCCTCGCCCACTCTACTACCCGCACACCATGTCTGAGATTGACGACACCATGCCCGTCGAGGCCCCTATTGTCAATGTGCATGTCGAGTGCACTGAGGACACCATCCCCGAGGAGGAAGCCATGGAGGTCGAGACCGAGTCCCTGCCCACGACGCCCGTCGCCCCGATCCCCTTTATGATGCCGGGCCGTCCCATCAAGAAGCCGATCGTCCCAACGGTCCGTGATGGCGACATCCCGATCATGCCGGCCATGGTGCACACATCGCTCTTCGACCTGGTCAAGACGATGCAGGCGCAGATGGTCGAGGACAGCGTGAACGTGCCCGAGCCGTCGGCGGCCGCTGCGGCCCGCAAGGTCCTTAAGGACTTCCACTACTGGCCGGCCCTCCAGGTCAAGCCCTTCCACGGCTCCAAGAACATGGTGCTCCTGCACAACACGTACACGCGCACCGACGTCGACCACTTCAGCAAGCTCTACAACGAGTGCCGCAGCGTGGTGATCGACCTGGCGGCGCCGGAGGGCGAGACGATCGTCGTGTCTCTAGCCAAGAGCATCCCGATGCGCATCAACGACATCCAGTTCCAGATGATGCTGAACGGCACGCCGCTGTCGCCGGCGCACATGGCCGCCCTGTCGCTGACTGAGGCTGCACCCGGCTACGAGGCGCCCAAGATGCGCTGTGAGGTCAGCCACGAGGGCACCATGGTCTCGGCCTACTTTCACAAGGACACCTGGTTCTTCTCGACGTCAACGTGCCCCAACGTCAACGACTCGCGCTTCTCGCACCCGACCAAGACGCACGGCGAGATGGTCGACGAGGCGCTGGCCGCCATCAAGCACACACGTGAGACGCTGGGCGAGCGGCTCGAAAAAAACAAGGCCTACACCTTCCTGCTGGTGCACTACCAGAACGGCCACATCATGAAGCCTGCCGACGTCGCCGAGGAGTTTACCAGCGAGCAGTTCGCAGTCCTCTTTCACATTGGCAGCCGCGATCGCACGACCCTGGAGGAGGAGGATATCCACGTCGACAAGCCGCTCGAGGACGAGGGCATCCTGTATGCCCGCCAGTTCGAGACGCCCAATGAGGCCCTGGACTGGCTGCGTGACCACAAGGAGACGGCGTATGGCATCATGGCGCGCACCGGAACGCAGCTGATCAAGGTCTCCACGATGAACATCATCGACCTGGAGCAGATGGACTACGGCAACAGCAACCCGTGGCAGAACTTCCTGTGGATCTACATGCAGAACAAGCCGCACTTCCACGTGAACGACTACATCAAGCGCTTCTGTCCGGACCTCAAGCTGCCCGTCGACCACCTGGGCCGCGAGCTGGCGCCTGTCTACGTCATTCACACGGTCATGTGCACGGCGCGCGACATCCTGCTGAACCTGTATCGGGCGACGACGCAGTACTTCCCGCAGTTCAAGCGCTTCCGCATGGACAAGGAGATGGATGCCACGTTTGCGCCGATCCTGCGCTTCCACCTGGCCCAGCTGCGCCGCATCCAAATCACCGTGCACACCGACGAGATGGTCAACGGCAAGACGATCTACTCGTACCTGACGGCCCACACGACCCAGAAGAACGTGCGCATGCTCATCAAATTCTTCGCCCAGAGCTCGCAGCCCATGATGAACGCTCGGGCGGCCGAGTGCTTCGCGGTGCTAGACAGCTGCCTGTGAACGAATACACAAGTCTCACAAAAACAACGAAAACAAGAAAAAACAAAAACTAGCATCATTTTGCACACCTCATCTTATTTTGCTATATGCTGCACGCGCGGTTGCTCTCGAGCGTGCTATAGACAAGGTATCCGGCCAATACAAGGACAATAAGAATAATAAGGTTCATGCAAAGACCATATTTCCGGAGCCGCCCATGACTTCGTATTCTTCTTCGGGAAGCGCATTGGTGGTCTTGATCATTGATATTGTTTACTCGTAATGGTTAGCTTAGAAAGCTTATCAATTTTTCAGAATGTATCGTCGCGACACCGATCAATAGCGAAAAACATAAACTAAAGGATTTAATAGAATGAGTATAGGCTACGGACAAGTATCCTTTTCGCAACTAAGAGCTGCATATGGCGGACCTGGTGGCTCTCCTCTTGGCGGAACAGGAATTACTTCACTTTCACAATATTATTTCGTCACTAAATCGTTGCCTGGTTTACCCCTTAACTCATCTAAACCAATAAGTTTAAGTAATTTTTGGTTTACAACAAAGTATTTATCAAAAAAATCAACTCTAACATTTTCAAATGGTGAGCGGTTGGGAATATCAGTTGCACTGTCAAATAATGGAAATAGGCTTATAATGGGGGCCGATCTCGCAAGTGGTTCAGGTGCCATGTATTCCTATGATCTGCAAAATTCTACAGGGAGCCTAGTATATGGTGAAACAGGTGGTGATCAATATGGATGGTCTGTAGCCACATCAGCTGATGGGTCCACAATTGTGGTCGGGGCCCTTTATTATGGTGCCACAAATGTAGGTGCCGTTTATATTTACACCCCTTCAAGTTCAACCTTAAAGAAGCGTTTAGTTGGTGGTGTGGCAGAAGGATGGTTTGGTAGCTCGGTTGCAGTGTCATCAGATGGGACTTTAGTGGCTGTTGGTGCTAAAAAAGAAACACATTCCGGTAAAACCAATGCGGGAGCCGCATACGTTTACAAATACACGCGTGTTTTTAACTCGGAGACTGAACAATATGTGGAGGATTGGGCCGAGACACGATTTGTTGCACCCGATGCTGTAGCAGGAGATGAGTTCGGAGTAACAATTGCATTATCGTCAGACGGCACAGTCCTTGCTGTAGGGGCAGACTATGATGATGTCTCTGGAACAACCAACGCAGGGTCCGTTAACATTTGGAGGTTATCGGGAAGCACTTGGAATCACGAAACAATATTAAAAGCCGGACAACTCAGGCCAGAAGGACGATTTGGTTATGGCTTATCAATGTCTGATGATGGAAATATAATTGCAGTAGGATGTTTGGCTGTAGCAAACGAATACCCACAAAATAGCGGGGGCGTATATGTATTCACAAAAACTACAAGTTGGGCTGAAACAGCTTATTTAACGGCGGCTGACGGAGGAGAGGCTAACGCCTATTTTGGGTATGCAGTTGCACTCTCAGGCAATGGCTATACCTTGTGTGTTGGAGCATTTTTAGATGATCGCGCGGTTGTAGATGCCGGTTCTGTCCATGTTTTTACACGTGCTCAAAACATAAATTCTTGGATATATGTCAAACTCATTGAGCACACCACCGCAGCAGGAGTTGTCGATGGCGTTCTAAGCGATCAATTTGGAATCTCGTTAGCACTCTCATATCATGGTGATTTTTTATCAATTGGATGTGCGAATGATGAAACTTCAGGGAGTACTAATGGTGGATCAGTTACAACTTATATATAGTGAATGTCGCATCACACCACGTTCTTTTTCACACATACATTACTTCTTAAGTGCTCCATCGACCAAACCTCCACTGATAATGTATTCTAAGACACCAATGATCAGATCGTCGATGAACTCTTCGACTCTTCGACTTCTGATTAAACCGGCTATTTTTGTATCAATCAGAATCGTTCTTTTTCGAGGCAGTTTGGTCAAATATAGAACGTGTATCAACTGCGTTTGCACGCCCCGGAAAAATGCAGGCTTAAGCAATAGATCGCAACCATGCCGCCCAAGCGTGCCTCCGTAGCCTCAAGTGTAGTAAAAGCTACCCTTCAGCCTGTGGAGGAACCTGCCCCTGTCTCAACCACGCCCCTCAAGTCCCTCGATCTCTTCACCGGCATCGGCGGCTTCACCCGCGCCCTCGAAGGCATCGCGACCCCGGCCATGTACTGCGAATGGGCCAAAGAGTGCCAGGGCATCCTCTTAAACCGCATGGTTGACGGCCTCCTTCCCACGGCACCCATTTGCCGCGATGTGCGCCTGCTGTCCAAAGAGAACTTCCCGGAGCTCGAGGTCGACCTGATCGTCGGCGGCTTCCCGTGCGTCGGCTTCTCGCCCTTTGGCAAGCGCCAGGGCTTCCAAGACAGCGAGAGCGGCCTGTTCAAAGAGATCGTGCGGATCACCGATGAGTTTGCACCCAAGATGTTGTTCCTTGAGAACGTGCCGGAGCTCCTCTCGTGCGGCGGCATCCATGCTGTCATCGAAGCCTTCACGAGCCGCGGCTACTCCCTTCGTTGGAGCGTGTTGCCAGCGTCGGCTGTCGGCGCCCCCCACGAGCGCAAGCGTTGGTTTTGCTTGGTTGTCAAGCAAGGAGACACCGCTATTGAAAACCTCCTAAAAGGCATCGACACCGCAGCCCTCTCTTCTTACAAGGCTGCGTCATGGGCCAAAGAGCCCGATCGCATGTCGATGACCCCGAGTGCTACAGGCAAATGGCGCCTTGCGACCCTCGGCAACTCCCTCGTACCCGATGTTGCCCGCGCGGCCTTTTTGCACCTCATGGCAGCCGGAAAGCGCCCCATCCACACGCTGTCGCCGAAAGCCTTGGCTCTTGAGCCAACCGACCCTGACATCATGACCCGTGTGCCCCGGACACGCTCCAACATCCCGCGCCATGGATGGGTGGACGTGTCCGAGCCCACAACCATCCGCGGGCTTCCCGAGCCCATTCTCACGTTCGTACCACCGGCAGCCCGCCTGCGTTTGATCATGGATCCTGCCGTTTACACACCACCCCATGGTTCAAGCACAAATGCCTTGCGCACCGCGGAGCGCATTACAAGTGCCACGGTCATGCCACATTGGGCGACGCCACGCCATGGCATGCTCGGGGCCTGCCACGTCCTCTCGAGCCGCTCGATCCGCGACCTACCCACCCAAGTCCGCTTTGAGCAAAGCACGCCGGACGCCGTACGCACCGGCCACCTCCGCTCCGAGTTCGTCGAGTGGATGATGGGCTACCCACAGGGCTGGACCACGGGCATTGCGATGCCGCCGACGGCCACTGAGACGCCGCTCGTGTATAAGGTATAATGATCATGTAGATAGATACCCTTAGCGTTTAGGAGTCTTTTTCTTTGCTTTACTATCATGAGCACGAGTACTAGTAACAGTAACAACATTCTCTAATTGTTGAAGGTTCTTTTGACGTTTATAGTCTTGGATCCACTCGTATCCAAGTATAATTACTTTACCATTATCGTCATATTGTATAGGGCCGTCGTATCCCAATGTTCGCATTACCGAAATATCGATTGCATTATCGTCTATAGCCTTACCTGAGTCAAACTGACCGTAATACAGTGTGCCGCCACCTTGCTTTATTACTAGATTATTATGTGCATATAACAGATTGCAATGTTTTGGATTAAATAAGCACACCTCGTCTGGTGCAGTGTGACTATAATATCCATGAAATTGATATTCTTGAAGACTATGAAATTGAGCACTCATAATGTTGACCAATATCAATGGACGTGTTGTAAGCAGTTTATGAACGTAGTGTCCATATTTTTGAGCTGTTTTCTCATTTTTTGAAAACCAAGAAAGGTCTTGATATGAGTTGTCGAACACACTTGTGTCCATACCCTTGTACAATATCTCATTTGTACACATGATGTTGGTGTCCATAATCAATAATATAGAAACTCGATTATAATAATATAACATGGGACTAAGCATGGATGCCATTGACTTCGACGCGGCCTCCAAAGCATGGCGTGCCAACAAGGTCGCACTAGCAAATGGTTGGTTTCGCTACAAGTGTGCGCACCTGAGCAGGTCGCGCGGTGGCTTCTGTCGTAAAGAGCCGGTATTGGGAACCGTGTTGTGCAAGTTTCACGTGCGTTGCAAAAATTAATCACGGAACATACACCAGCCATGATGCGGAGGGTTGTGGGCTGGCACAAAAGCTTTCTTCGGTCCGTTCAAACACATAATCGCTGACTCGGCCCTGCTCGTCAGTGAACCATGCACGTGTATCGGTAATGTGCAACGTGCAAGGATACCAAGCCTTACAATTACGCCCAATGATCCGAATGCGCTCCCAATCCACCGTGTCCCATGTGGCATTGAAGTCCGCCCAACACGTCTCGGTCCATATTACCGGCGCGTTTATAGTAACAAAGTCTGTCCATTCCTTCGTCCAATCCATAACGCTACCAACGTATGCTTTTGCCCACCGGCCCACTGCAGTAGGCCATGAAATCATATCCATCGATGCACGACACTATTAAGCCATGGGGTTAATAGTGTCGTATTCGAGCTAAGAGCTCTTTTTGGGACGCGACGATTATAGCCCTACCATGCATTATGTGTACTCAATGAACCCGGCCACCGAGAGCCAGCTGCAGACGATGAAACGCAGCGACCTGTTGCGCGTGGCTCTGGATCCGGCCCGTTGGCGCGTGATGAACATGCACCAGGACGAGTTGGAAGGCGCTGACAACCTAGGGGCGTGCTTTCTGTTGGACAAAAATCCTGCCACCGGCGAGAAGAAGCCGTGGGGCTGGTGGTGCGGCTCTATGCTCGACACTGACACCACGAAGAACGTGCTAGGGGACAAATATTTTGGCCCGACCGTGGTTCAGGTAATGGCGGGCGTCCTCTCGGGCCTGTCGTGGGCGCTCAAGCACCCGGATCGCGGCTTGACGTTTCCCGAACAAGTAGATCCGACGTATATCCTCGCCAAATCCAAGAAATACCTAGGCACCTTTTTCTCGGGGCCGGTCACTTGCCCGATCGCGGGAACGACTTTGCCGGAGCTGTTAATTGGGCTCAATCCGCGGGGGAAGAGCACGAAGCTTGAGAGGATGTAATGGGGGGTCGCGTCCCCCCACGACGCGAGCGGCTTCTTGGTTTTTTGGATGGTCTCCCACTACCGTCCTCCTCCTCGAATATTTCCTATGACACAATTGTGCCGTTTTGGACGACAGGCACGCAAACCTGCACTTCATCTGTTGCCTATTTGAATACGGCATGTTCTCCAATTGTGATCGTCATTCAGCATGTGGGCTACGACCATAACCTCGGTAAGCACTTGCGGAAAAAATGAGTCCGCTTGCACAGTGCGGTGGAATGGAACAAAAATGGATATAAGGGCAGGTGCGTCAAGTAACTAACAAAGCTGTGTCGCGCAAAACACTACGATGCCGCGCATTCGCGCTTCCGTAAGGAGCACGTGCTCGTCGCATGAGAGTTGTGGTGGCTCTTGCGGCGACCGCGCGAGCACTAGCGGCGTTACTAAGCGTGCTCGCAATATGTGCCTTGACTGCAATGATAAACAGCCGGTCTACGGCACAGAGTCCGGCAAGGCGCTTTACTGCTCCGGCTGCGCAAGCAAGCGGCCAAACGAAGGGCTTCGCGACGTCTTGAGTAAAATGTGCCTTGACTGCAAAAAGAATCGGCCAAGCTATGGCACTGGTCCCGGCAAGAGACTTTACTGTTCCGGCTGCGCAAGCAAACGGCCGACCGAAGGGCTTCGTGACGTCGTGAGCAAGCGCTGCCTGGACTGCGGTGAGAAAAAGCCAACCTACGGCACCGAGCAGGGCAAGGCGCTCTACTGCTTCGGCTGCAAGGAAAAACGGCCGACCGAAGGGCTTCGCGACGTCGTGAGCAAGCGTTGCCTTGACTGCAAGGAGATAGCTCCAAGCTATGGCACCGAGTCAGGCAAGGCGCTTTACTGCTCCGGCTGCGCTGCTAAGCGGCCGACTGAAGGACTTCACAACGTCTTGTGCAAGATGTGCCTGGACTGCAAGGAGATAGCGCCAAGCTACGGCACCGAGCCCGGCAAGGCTGTTTACTGCTCCGGCTGCACGGCCAAGCGGCCGACCGAAGGTCTTCGCGACGTCGTGAGCAAGCGTTGCCTTGACTGCAAGGAGAAGAAGCCAGGCTACGGCACCGAGCAGGGCAAGGCGCTCTACTGTTCCGGCTGCGCCGCCAAGCGGCCGACCGAAGGGCTTCGCGACGTTATCAGCAAGATGTGCCTGGACTGCAAGGAGACTGCGCCAAGCTACGGCACCGAGCCCGGCAAGGCTGTTTACTGCTCCGGCTGCGCGGCCAAGCGGCCGACCGAAGGGCTTCGCGACGTCGTGAGCAAGCGCTGCCTGGACTGCAAGGAGAAACAGCCAATCTACGGCACCGAGCAAGGCAAGCCAATCTATTGCGCTGGCTGCTCCGCCAAGCGGCCGACCGAAGGGCTCCACGACGTCGTGAACAAGAGGTGCCTGGACTGCAAGGAGAAAAAGCCAAACTATGGCACCGAGCAAGGCAAGCCAATCTATTGCGCTGGCTGCTCCGCCAAGCGGCCGACCGAAGGGCTTCGCGACGTCATCAACAAGCGCTGCATAACCCCCCACTGCACCACAATTGCCGCTATCAAGGCCTACAAAGGTCACTGCTACCGGTGTTTCATCAACACCTACCCCGACAACGCAATCGTCCGCAATCACAAAACGAAGGAGCGCGCCGTCGCAGACTTCGTCCGCAGCATCTACCCCGACATCACGATCGCGTTTGACAAACGCGTCGCCGACGGGTGCTCTCGGCGCCGCCCCGACATCCTCGTGGACATGGGCGCGTACGTCATCGTGACAGAGATTGACGAGAACCAGCACGGTGCATACGACTGCTCGTGCGAGAACAAGCGAATGATGGAGCTCTTCCAAGACACAGGCAGCCGGCCACTCGTGATGGTCCGGTTCAACCCCGACCAGTACTTCAACCAAAAGAATAACTCGGTCACGTCGTGCTGGGGCTACACGAAGGAGAAGGGGCTATGTGTGGTCAAACCGAACCAGACGGCCGAGTGGGCTCAGCGCCTTGCGACGCTCAAGACGACTCTGGACCTCGTGATCGCCCAAGGAACGAAAAAGGAAATTGACGTCTACCACCTCTACTACGACGGGTTCTGATGCAGCCACAACTGCGCCCACTTTGCTTTTGTAAATGAGATTGAGTTTCATCAGGGCGGTGCGCAAGGCAAAAAGCGGATCCTGCGCCGGCTAAGCGGCCGACACAACCTCGCTATATGAAATCAGAATCTCTTTGTATTTTTAATAAAGTGACTTCTATGAGATTATTGGTATTAAGAGCTCGAATTATGAGAGAGTGCATTAAAGAACGCTTTAGTTGTGAAAGAGGCGTCCTGAAGGACAGGGGCCTTGAGGAGGAACCAGGTTTCTCCCAGAGATTCTCAGGAGAACTCATGAGACCAAAATACTTTTTGAAAAACTAGCTCTGGAGATCTACATCTAGAATTAGAGACTAATTTCGCCTGATCGGTGCGGGCGTTGCTGATGGCGACCATGCGGAAGTGGCGGAAGTAGTCCTTGGACGGCGTGCGACACACGTAGGTCTTGGCTTGGTTGTTGGCCGCAAAGCGTTCGTCGCTCCGTTGATCGAGGCGCACCCACGTCACTTGATCGTGGCTACCCTCTACCAGCCAGTCGCGCGGGGAATCGTTGAGTCCCCAATTGTTGTTTTGTTGGATTTGGTAGGCTTTGAGGCAGATGCGGTTCGGGAGTTGAAGGGAGGCCCAGGCGCGCGACCCGGCCGGCAAGTTGTTTTTGGTGTGCCAGCCGTCGCTGACTCCGTAACCCTTGTTGAAAAGCTTGTATGGATGAAAGGTGCTATCGTTGTTGAGTGTTTTGGTGTCGGTGCGCACGCGGTAATAGCCGTTGCCATAACCCATGCCCGTGATGAGGAACGCGATGCCGATCCACGAGACGTAGCCGAAGGAGAGCCAGCCGTCGGGCGGGTATTCACGGCCGTAGGTCTCGAGGTCGCCGCCGTAGAGCGCGTAGGTGCCCTTGGCGTCGACCACGTCGGTCACCGTCTCCAAGTTGGCGGTAAGGGCCCGCGGAATGGCCGGCGTGAGGCCGCTCGGGCTTTCGAACAAGAGGAGGGCGCCGAGCATTTGGCGATAGGCGCGCACCGCGTTGCCGATGCGCGTGGGGCGCAAGGTCCAGAAGGCGTAGGGGCAGTTCGTGTTGGGGCGACTGGCCGTGAAGACGCGCCGGGTGTTGGTGGTGCCGTCCCACGAACCGTAGGCATTGGAATCCACGACGGTCCAGCGGCGGCCGTCGGGCGATCCCTCGAGCGTCCACGCCGTCGCCATGGCAAAATACGCGAGGGAGGGATGTTGGGTGGGGCGCAGGATGTAGCGTTGCACCACGATGGGTTGCGGGAGCTGCACCACCACGCGCCCGGCGCTTGTGCGGCCGTCGAGCCACGCGCCGTCGAACCAGTTCTCGGTGCTTTGCTCGTTGAGGGCCTTGTAGGCGTGGGCGGCGGGGCGCGTCAACAGGTCGTAGAAGGTGCGCTCTTGGCCAAAGAGGCGCCACTCGCTGACCATCATGTTGGCCGTGCTGGAGGCCTGGTTGAGCGTCATGACGAAGCGGAATTCGCGGTAATTACTACGCCCTGGCCTCCACCGAAGACGGCACCAACTACGCCCACAAGGCCTTTGACGGCGACGCCGCCACCTGGTGGCGCACCGCGCAAATGGGGAGCTCGCCGCAGTGGCTCGCCCTTTTTGCCACGTCGTTCATCACCGTCGTTTCCTACACTCTGACGGTGCCCAGCCCCACGCACGCCCCCACGGCGTGGTCCCTCCAGTATTTCGACCCGCTTACGCAGGCATGGATCACGGCAACCCCCGTCGACACGTGCACCGTCACCAACTGGAGCTACGCCAACCTCACGCAAACCTTCACCGTGGCCGTCGAAAAACGCACGGCCCGCAACGCCGTGCGCCTCTACATCACCAGTTCCGCGAGCGGCAGTGCGGCCGAAATCGCCGCCTTCACGTGGAATGGCCAAGAAACCCTGCCCTACGTCTATCCGCCGCAAGTCATGAACAGCGACACGATCACGGTCTCGGCGGCCGCCTACGGCAATGGCGTCTACACCCTCAAGCGCTCCGGAACCATCACGGGGGCCATCGCCTACGGCCCCTTCACCGATCTTGGCACCCAGGTCTGGCAAGACACCGTGGCCTCGGCCCTCTACAACCCCTTTTACCAGATCTCTATGTGCACACCCATGCGGTGCACCTACTACATGCTCCTGCCGTCCTTCAACACCGTCGGCTCCTTTGACAACACCCGCCTCCTCAACATGCCCATCTCCTGGCAGCTCCAACGCAGCGACGATGAGGTCAACTGGCAAACCGTGGACACGCGCGTCAACGTCGTGTGGCAATACCGAAACGAGATGAAGCTTTTCCAATGCAACGGCGCCGTGGACTACGCGATCCATTACCGCATCCTCATCAGTGCCGTCAACGCCAGCGGCACGACCACCGATATTGGCAAATTCCGCCTCTTTGGCGACGAATGGACGTGCTTGGAATACCCGCCGGCGTCCCTCCTCAACGGCACGGGCGTCGTGACCGAGTATTCGAGCGCCTATGCCCTGACCTCGGCCCAGACCACCTACCGATACGGCGACGGCACCTACCAACTCGGCTACACAACGCACACGGGCACGAGCACCAGCGGCGACCGCGCCTTCACCAAGAGCAGCAGCGACAGCTACAAAACGACCGACGGCGATGCCAAATATTTGAGCCTCCGCCTACCGCAACCCATTCGCCTGCTCACCTATAGCCTGGCCATCAACACGGCCGACGCGGAAGCCGCCACGCGAGCGCCCGCGGCCTGGCGCGTGGAGGCCAAGGCCGACAGCCAAACGACCTGGGACGTCATTGACACGCGGAGCGGCCAATCGTGGGCCAACGCCTTTGACCGGCCGTATCGCATCGCCGTCGCCTTCACCGGCGTCATTACTACACATTTGGATGCAGACTACCAAAAAACTGTGGGTGCGGTCGCTTTAAGCCCGCGGCTTCTCATCGGCACGTAACCGATAAGTTTTCGGCCTCGGCTTGTGCTTGATTGCAGGAGCTGTGCGGCGCCCCCGACTTCCAGCACCGGCACCTCCGCTGCCTTCCTTCGGCCACAGACTATCACGGATCTCCTGCATCATAGTCAGCGCCTCCTCCAAGGTCATATCCCCTATTTTCGAGTGCTCGATGAAGTACTTCACGTCCTCTGGCTCGCCACGCACCGCAGCCTCGCGCATCTTGGTTGCGGAAGCCCCAGTCACGTCGTCTGCCTTATCGTCGCGCTCGCCAATGGACACCACGTTGATGCCCAGCTTTCTGTCCGCGGCAGCCGTTGCGTCTACTCTGGCAAAGGTTTTCGTCATCTCGATGGCCCGATCGGACCCGAAGGCACCTGTAAACTGTGTGTAGCCGGCGTCCTTCAGGTGACCTAGGACCGCAAACATGTTGGAACCGAACTCATCTGCACACAAGAAACGCACGGTCGGAAACATACGTTGCAGGTAGTGAAGCTTACGGTCGATTTTTAACGGGTTCTCGTTCTTAGCACAAGACGTAAAGGTACGCTCTGTACGTTGCTTGGCGTAAGCCGGCGTCCCGATCCACTTCTTCTTTTTGCCATCATCATTGCAAGACGCAGAGATAACCACGTAATGGTCTGCTTTGAGGTCTTTCGCGAGGCGTAGCACGTTGTTGATCAGGAGCGCGTGCCCTATATGCGGTGGTTGGAAGCGGCCAAACGTGAACACGACGCGGGTGTTATTTGGCGTCCGGCTTAGAGTGGTACGTGAATCGGCAGTGCGTTGCATTTGGTCGCTCGTGCGCTTCATGCTTGTCTGTTTGATATTTTTAAACAGTGACAATATCTTAAATCAATAGCTTAAGCATTTTGTAACGATAAAAAACGTCTCCCGTATTTGCGAGTCCTTGTTTTCGCGAGTCATTTCTCATCATTATGCTATAATGTTTAAGTGTGTGCATGCAGCACATAAAGACAAAAATAAATGGGGGGACAGAAGTCAAGGGAAATGCTTTTTGTGTTATACAGTGGCATCGGTGCAAACCGGAGTAACAAACATACCACCGACGAGTTTCTCGACATTATGAAGCTGCACTTCATAGACAACAAAATATATGGTATTCTGAACGGAGACTCGCATGATCCCGAAAAATTGCAACTTTTTAATCTTCGGGACTGGCTGGAGTGGTCCGGCGCATGGCTCATGCAGTGCAGCGCCTAAATTAATTATACTTGACTCTTATAAATTTTACTCGTTTTAGACCGATTGGCTCGACAATCCCAAACCATGTGCCGCTTTGTCACGTCCGTTTACATGGACGTCATGCAGAATCGATGTTTTGTGCCATGTTGGCTTAATCGGCCATAGTACTTACATAAGATGCACATACATTTAAGTATTTTTCACGTAGTACAATCCCAAAATGGTCCCATACCCACAAATCTACAAGAGTCCACACTCTACGTTGCGCTTTCGCTATCGCTTGCACCACCACCCACCTCACTTGTCTCGTTCGCCTCATCGCCCCCGCCCTCCACAACAATCGCGCCTCCCACCTCGCTTACCTCGGTCACACCCACTCCATCTCCATCCCCCACCATCACGCCATCCTCGCCTTCCACAACTGTCGCATAGTCCCCGGGGAACTCGACACCACAGCGAACCTGGTTCTCGGTCGTCTCCTTCATGACCAGGCTCTTCCTGCCCAGCGCCGCGAGGACCCGCGATTCCACTGCACCCTTGCCATAGACCATGAAGATGTCACTCGACGACTTCGTGTCCATGCGCTGGAACCGGTGGCACAGCTGGTACAAAGTAATCGTGTTGTACATCGGGCTTACAAAGACCTCGCGCTTGAAGGTACCAAACTTGTCATCCAGGTCGATGCCGGTGCTGCAGACCGACAGGTTCGCGATCAGCAGCCGGTGCTCGCAATCACCCTTCTGGAAGTTGGCAATGGCCTCGGCACGCCGGTTCGAGCTCATGCTGCCTTGCAGCAGCAGGGGCCGGTACTCCACCAGCAGCCCCTTGAGGTCCGCGATGGTCGCACAGTAGTTGACACAGATGACGACCTTCTTGTTCGGGTCGCTCTCGAGTGCCTTGCGGGCGATGCGGACAAAGGTGTGAATCTTCGCCGTCTCGATCTGCATGAGCGCGACCTGAATACCGCTCATGGTGGCGGCACTGTTAGTGCCGAAGTTAACCGTGTTGTTATCGGGATCGAAGCCGCATGCCTTCTTGAGCTTGCCTATGCCCGCCTCGAGCAGCAGCCGGTCTTGCTCGCGCTCCACAATGAACTCACCGTTGCGCTTCACCAGGTGGGTGTCGGCCTTCGGCGGGTCCATGGCGTGTGACAGGCGGCGCTTGAAGACCTCCTGGAACATGCGATAGGCGTAGGCCATGCAAAGGTTCTTGCTGTGTGTGTGAGTCCTGCTGTACAAACCAAACATGGCATGCTCCGGACTGAGGTTCTTGCAGAATGCCTCTATCTCGAGGATGCCTGTGGGCACGAACTGGTAGGTTCCGATGTTGTAGGTCGTCAGCTCGGTAGACCTCATGACCCCAAGGCAACGAAACATGTTGACGCTCTGCTCTCGCTTGTCAATTGGGCTACCTGAAACCAGCAACAGTCGGCTCTTCGCACCCTCCCCCACACCCCGCTTCACGATCTCGGCAATCAGGGCCTGGCATGCATGAAACTGACTAGTGATGTTCTTGATGTTCTGCACCTCGTCGATGACCAACAACAGCCCCTCGTCCACCAACGCCTTGAAGGAGTCGCTGGCCGAAAAGTCGACCCGGTCCAGAAGATGCATCTGGTGGTTGACCCGCACCGACTCTTGGTAGTCCCGGCGCTTCAGGAGCCCATGCTTCGGCTGCTTGCACTTGGTCGACCGGAGCTGACAGAAGCTGATGCAGTCCTTCAGAGGGATGCCATACTCCTTTTTCATGTGCTGCCACTTTGCCTTGACCGACACAGGGCAAATCACGACGATGTGCTTCACACCGAGATCCTCGCCGATCTTGGCGCTCGTGTAGGTCTTGCCAGTGCCCAGCATCGACAGGTCGATCGCAAAGGGCGAGATCTTCAGGTGCTCCTTCAGCACTTCCACGTGGATCTCTTGGTAGGGGAAGATGGTGAGAGGTGCCATGGCGTCGTTTGTTACAATTGCAAAATATTCTGATGCTTCGATTTTTAATGCGCTCATGGACCTCGGCTTGCTTCCTCGTCTCGCCCTCGCATTACCCTACAAATAGAGTGGGCTGGGCATGTAATGGTATTATTCCTACAAATAAAGCGGTGGATTAGCGATGCACAGGACATCGTCTCTCAATCGCATGCTCGACCCTCCATATTCTTCCTTCAGTTCTGCAAAGTTAGCGTTCATCATTGTAAATAGATTTTGCAGTATGTGAGTGGCTTCATCGATGGTCACGCGCGAGTTGTATAGGTCGCGTTGAGTCCGCTTCATCGTGATCAACAGCAAATGGAGCATCCAACTATAGGCGGATCCCTTGTCCCTCGATGTGTAAATGGCGATGATGCGCGAGATCCACTGTTTCTCCGTCATTTCGTCTAACAGGTAGCGCATGCGGCTCTTGTGCAACTCGGCATTTGCCTTGGTGATGATGGCGTACTCGTCGTATAGGTGATCCTTGGTATACTTGATCTCCTTCTTGTCTTCGTAAAGGATGTGTATGATCAGAGAGTCCGAGACGCGACTCTCAAACACATCCTGTGGAATGCCGTCGTCCTCGTCGAGGTCGCACAAGTCCTCTGTGTTGGCACCCACGCCAACACCACCTTCGCCCCGAATGGCCGCGACGCCCCGATAGTGACCGTTCGAGCTGTTGCTCAGCATGCGTAAGGTGCGAAAGTCAAAGTGAACGCCACAGAAGGTGCAGTGCATGTGGTTGCAGCCCATCGTGCGGAAGATGTTGGTGTGGCAGTTGGGGCACGGCTTCGACTCGGTCAGGATGTTCACGATGTTCTTCACCGTATCGTCATTGCAGACATGGTCATCGCGCTTGACCTCGCGGCACCGACCACACACAGGCACCTTGCACACCCCGCACTCCGAGCCGATCACGAAGCCGCGGCATGCATTGGACGGACACGCGTACGTCGTGCCTGCATTGAGCTCCGGCATGATAGGCTTCGGCGGAATGGGTCGATGCTGGTTGAACCGGCGCAGCGCCAGGATCTCGCGCTTTTCCTTCTCCCAATCCACGATGGTCTGAAAGGCGGGCAGTATGTGCTTCTCGGCCTCGATCTGCTGTCCGTGAATGTGCGGCTTGTAGACGTCCTTGACATACTTCTTCCCCATGACCTTCAGTGCGAATGCATGCGAGAAGAGCGAACGGCAGCTCATGCAACACGGCTTCTCATACGTCTTCTGGCAAGTGATGCATGATGCGAATTGGCACGTCGGGCACTGTACGGTCTGCTTGGCCGTAAGGGCGCCGACGCAGATACTGCATTCCGTGGGTGAGGAGTCCGTAGCAGCAGCCATAGTAACTATTTGGTTCGTTGTCAGGGAATGGGAGAAAAAGGTGGCGTCAATTTTTGCACTTTGACTACAGAATGGGGTTGCCGGGGCACATTCCGTGCGCACTGTAGCGGCGCATTATACATGACAATTTCGCCGCCATCATTGTCGCGAGTGATGTCGATGCACTGTACCACAGTGTGATGAACGCCTCGTATATTGGTTTGTATACCAGTGATGCTGCGAAGCCTTTCGATGTTATTCGTTCCACATCTTATTGCGATTCACCAACCCCATAAAAATCTAGGGTTTCTTATAGCATAGAAATGATTGACAAAGCTAACCCCCAGTTGACCAGCGGTGAGAAGGCTGCACTTAAAAAGCTGAAGCACAAGGAGAACCTGGCCAAGTCAAACCCCGAACTAGCGGCCTCCAATAAGGCCATCTCAGACGCCAAGCGCGCACGCCGCAAGGAGGCCGGATCGTCCAAGGAGTTCAAGTGAGCACATCCAACAACATGGTTTTAAAATTGCATAGGATGTGAACACCCCCGTTCTTTCTGCATTCGATGCAGTCTCGCGCTCGTTGTCACCCCTAACTAACAATCCCTTTGTCAAGACCAACAAGGCGTTGAGCCTAAAACCAAATGTCATTGCAGTTCTATTTAAAGCCAGTGGTGTTTTGGGGTGAAGGCTACTATGTTGGAAACGACGAACCGGAACGATGGAACTGCCCCGATGGTCATAAACCACGTCCTTTCGCTCGGTGCCAATTGTCACGTGGCCATGTATTTCAGAATGATGGGTTACCGCAAGTTTGCAGGCCCCTTTGATTGGCTCGCAGCGGACAATGTGGCTATCCTGGACGAGTTGCTCGCTACAGACTTTGCCGACTTTCTTGACCCCGCCCAACTTATTGAGCATGCCACCGGCAATGAGCAGCGATGCGGGCACGCTAAGTATGGCTCCCGCTTCTTTCACCATTACAACCCGCGGAAGCCAGATGCCGTTGCCTACTACCAGCGCTGTGTAGAGCGAATGCGGCAACTGCCTATGTGCGATCCAGCCACAGTACTGTGCTTTCTTATGATCCATGAAGAACCACCAAAGGGCATGCTAGAGCGCATCCATGCCAATTTGTTGAGGGTCATTGGCAAAACGCTAGAGTTCACGGCATGTATCGTTGCCCCGGATATGCCTGCGCGCGCCTTAACTGTTGAGCGCCGCGCGCCGACCTTTGCTCTATGGCGCATGAGTCTGACAAGCCATACCATGGGCACAGGCTTTACCAACCAAAATGACAATACGTTTTTTCACGCATCATTGCACACACATTACCGTTTTGAAATAGCACCTGTGCCGTTTGGTGAGGTGGATCGGAAATATGAGGTAGATGCAGGGTTTGATATTTGAGCCTCCGGCCTTGTCTCTTCGGCGAAATACATCGCAACCAGCGCATGCCATGCCTTGCCCACGAGCCGCCGTCGCAGAGCTTTTGGATTTTGTTTTATTTTGTGTGCTTGTACACAAATGAGCGCTACCAAATTCACGGACTTATCTCTTGACAGTCAAGTGGCCGTTACGCGGCTTTTGAAGCCAGCGGATGCCGCAAATTTTTCTCTTACAAGCAAGTCCGTACACTCGGTCATAAAAGATGAAGTGAAAAAGAAGAAAACCAATCTGTTGCTTCTCATAAATGCTGTTAAAAAGTTGATTGAGATTTTCGACAGGCTATTGAGTTCCAAATCGAGCGATGGTGCACATGGTGTAACCTACAACCATCAACAATATTATATTGATCTCATCATGACGGCGGGTGAAACAAGATTTCAATTAACCCTTTCACATGAAGACGGACCGCGCCGGAGTGGACTCACCAGAGTGGACTGTTCACTCAACCATCAAAATATTCTGCCAAACATGAAAATATCCATACATACAATGAAACGCATCATATGTGTGTTCTTAGAAGATTACCTCACCGTTTCTATCCTTGATAATTTGCACATAGCAGTCAATACGTCGTTTGATGTTGATGAAAAAATTGAAGGTGTGCCCTATGCGCAAAGTATCCGGCGGGGAGTTCACCAAAAGATTTGGAACCGCATGGATGTTGTTGGAAAGCTTGAGGGAATTACATCTGTCACGGAGGATGGGGGTCCACGCATTTATTCAGAACAAAAAGGCTTATCAACATATGAAGAAGTGCTGGAATCCACATTTCTCCGTTCGCCAAACATTCTTCGCGCATTTCCAAAACTGAATTTCTTTCTACCGATCATCTACAAGCAACTTGATAAAATCGTTGCTTTGGAAACCGTGAAGAAAGGAGGCGCTAAAAAACGGGCCCACAAGCGCGCTTAAAGTTCATAGAGGCTCGGTTTCCAAGCAGGGAACATGTTCTTGGTTGTACGTACCGGACCTTAAAAAACAAAACTTGGGTAAAGCATGGTCGTCGAGGGGTCGAGCAACCCGAGCTTCACATAACACAAAAATCAATAAAACGTGGAATAACCTCCCAATTTCCCCTTGCTCTTTTTTATCCGCCGAATCAACCAATGCGTGCAACCATTGGTTGAGCCTGTAGTTATAAACGCTGAGCAAGTGGTGGACGTGGAGCCGATTGAGCCGCATACGCCCTAAAAACACCAAGTATCTGTTCTTTTTTAAACCACACTGCGTAAGTCAATGTCCTAGCATTTGAAATTGATGAAATATGCATTTATCGGAAAATCCATATATGGGATCTAAACTCTGGTGGGGGTCAGACAATCCTTGTCAAGCCCGACCTACCACGTTAAGGCGTTCTATGGAGTTTTTCACGGCGTTGACCATGTCCAACATGAGTTTTAACGACGTGTCCTTGGAGAGTTTCTTGGCGGTCTTGGCCTCCAAGGCATCGGGGGCGGCTTTCCATACGGCATCGTCGGCTTTCTCGTTGGCCTTGCACAAAGAGGCCGAACACTTCGCGAATGCACTCGCGTGTTTTTGCATTTGTGCGTCCGACAATGGCATTGCCGCCGGCTTTCTAAACAGTTGTCGATAGATAAAATCCCCAAAAATGGACGTATATAGAAAGTATAAATACATAGGGAAGGGTGTAAAACACGTGAAGGAGGCAATCTTCCCACGAGTCATCCAAAAATAAGAATATGCCCCGGCGGGTAGCGCGAAGCGAACAGAGCGCTAGCGAGGCGGCGCAAGAGTTGCTTGACGCGGCAATGGTTATGCTTTGCACCACATTGCCATCTCTGGGAATATCATACTTGAACGTCTGTTCGGTGCGCGCGGTCGGCTTCAACTCCATTGTAAAAACGAGGACACCAACCAATAAGCAAGGATCCTTAGATTGGGATAATGGCAGACGTCAAGGGGTCAGAACCGACACACCGCCACGTTACTTCTTACCCGAAGCCTCCTTCTCGGCATCCACAAGCGGCTGCACATACTGGTTAAACAAAGCCTGACCTACCAGCTTGCTGGCATTCTCGGCTGTCATCTCGCTCGTGTCAACACGTGTACGCAGGCCCAACATGGCCTCAAGGCGCCCCATGTCAAAGGCGTCGTCGCAAGCCATATCGAAAAGACGCGGATAACGATCGGCAAACTCGGGGTACTTACGGCGAAAGACGCGAATGCGGTCCTTATGCGATGCTTGATGCCCCCGGATCTCGGTCAGCACCGTCATAATCTCGGCATTGCTGAAGTTAATGCCATCGGCATCCTCCGCACCACGTTTGGGCATCGCGCAATGATTGATTAAAATAGCCGATCAAAGTAAATCAGTCAAGGCAGACGCAAGCCACCACATCATGCCTCTAGATTTTGCCGCAATCGATTGGAAAGGGCCTGTCCCTGTGCCGGCTCGTGCCCTCAATGGCGGTCTTTACACAGGCGAGCCCTTCACTGCAGGTGCACCTTGGGGAAATGTGCCGCGCACACCGGAAGCCCATGTGTACATGGAAGATGTCTCACCTTTCGCCCGCGCCCATATTCCTGGCTATACGCGTCCTGGCAACAACGAGCAACCCATGCCGGCACATCGCCTGGCAAATGCAGAGCGACATACGTCTTACTACTGCGGGTTTACTAAGTAGTGCATGATTTTTTCCGCTTTATTTTTGGCTCGTCTTTCGAGTCCGACCCCGAAGAAGATGAGTTGATAACAATGGGCACGCCTGGTGGCGATGCTGCCACGCTCCTTGCTTCTGTGCGACCATCAAGAATGCTGCGGAACCGTTGGCGGTTGAGGACCGTGTGATACTTGTCATCGCCCGGACCCTTAAAAGCCAGATATTGATAGTGTGTGTTGTCGTCATTCAGTAGAACTGCAACATTTTGGGTTGTTACCGTTTTTAAGAGCGCCGTCAAATCATGTTTCCACTTGCTTGAATCCGATGTTTTTGAGCGTCTTGAATCACCCTCAATTGTACTTATAACAAGGATTGTCAAGCCTCTTATGATGTTTTGAACAACATTCAGCTCTAATGAACTTGCATACATGGCATGTGTTGTGTCCTTCACCTGCGCTCCTATCTTGTTGTATCGAAGTGCACCCTTTGCATTGCAAACATCTTTAGTCAAAAATGGATACATGTCGATCATGTTTGGCACCTCCTTGCTGAGCTCACATAGGTTATTGATGATCAACGTAGTGTTTGCGAAGGTATTGTTTGCAATACTATCTGCAACCCGTTGACGGATGATCCTCACAGCTTCGCGCTCCGCCTTTGGCATGTATGTTCCTTCTATGCCAAGTTGGACTTGCACGGATGGAGACTCTTTCAAGACGTGATACATGGCTCGATAAAAACAGTTTCCATCACCTTTTACATCTTGTATTTTGTATTTCAAAAGGCCAAGCATTTTTGAGCGAGGACTGGGAGATGCTTTTGATGTGCTTGGCTTCGTGGCATTTGCGCGATTCATCCGTTTTTTCATAAGGTATCTCTTACTGAGTCAACGCAAAAAAGACGATGAATGTTAGCCTAGATCGCAATGTTCTTTGTCAGACGCTCTGCATTTGACATTAGGACGTGAACGATGAAATTGTAGGCTGCATCTACTTGGGGAATGCTTGTGGCCCCTGTAATGAGAATCTTTCCGCTTTCAAAAACGGCAATCGTGACCTTTTTGCATTGGCCGACACCATCACCGGTCCCTTTGCCCATGCATGGTGCATCGGCATTGTAACGTTGGGCACATTCACAACGCCCATGCGGACACTTCTTGGTGTCTTCCATAGGTTCGTTTATGTTGTTCCAGAAGTACTGGATTTTTACGCCCGGATATGTCCCGGGTTGAAAGCTACTTATGTTGTTGAACGGCGCTGCAATCAACATGTTATGTAGGTCTTTCCTGCGCACCCGAAACGGTGCACCGAAGTCGCTGTTGATCATGCGACACTTAAAAGCCGACGAATAAATGCAAGTTGCATCCTTAACGACAGGCACCCCAACTGCTGCCATCGCTTTAAGCTCGTTAGCGAGCCGGTCGAGCATGGCCTCTCCATCCTCAAGTGATCGGATGCCCGTCATGTGGACGTTGCCGTTCTTGAAGAGCTTTATGTTGGGCATGTACGGTGTCTTGAGTCCAACCTTCCCATAATCGTAGATCAGCGTGACTTGGTTTACAAAGCTTTTGCGGTCCTTGTTGTTGCGGCGCTTTTCATTAGGGTCAAGGCCACGGAACTCTTGCATATTGAGCTCCACAAAGACCCATCCTGGGGACTTTTTGGCTTCCAATACCGTCGTAATTGGTAGGTTTTCGTAAAAGTCACGCAATACAATTGACGTCCCTAGGTCGCCATTGCACGTTATCGTTGAAATGCGATAAGGGGTGGGGGTGGTGGGCAACGCATCCTTCTTTGCGTTTGTCATAGTGGCAAATGGCACACTGCGCTAGCACTTAATTGTTTACGCATTTAAAGGGTCCTTTTTTCTTTAAGTGCTGATTGAGGACCCCCTATACTTGGGCTATGTCTGTGCCTGTGACCGTTAGGTTCATTTTGACCTCTAGACTTTTCTTAGAGTCCACGAGAGAGCGCTTTCGAGCGAGCTTTGGGCCTCCTTGTTCACCACCAATCCCTATAGAGGATGTATTAACCCACTCCACTTGTGGTTGGACGCTAACGAGGGGTGGGACATTGACGACGATGGTGCGGCTCGTGCTCTTGAAGGTCGCCCGGAACTCATCAATGGTGAGCGGGCCGCCGAACATCTTAAGGACATAGCGTGAAGGTGCAGGCCGGACAGGCCTCGGATGGTTGTACACGTGTGCCATCATCTGAATCCATCCGTGAATGTCCCACATGCGGTCACTTCCCATATGTTGAGATGCATTATAGGCAGCAGCACATGGAAGGGAACAATAGTGCCCGTAAACATGGAATACATTATGCACGGTGTCATAGTCAATTGGCATGCCATATCGCCTTGTATGAATTGGATGGCAACACCAAAAGCATGATGTTTGGCTTTCGGCAACCGGAACATGTGTGGTTGCATCATGCACACTGTTAGTAAGATCAGCATGCATCATCCATGTGTCAGATGCATAAGGAAGGGGGGCATCGCCATGAGCACTCATCGAGCCTCCCAAAATGTGTTCGATCCGCGTGCTTGTAATGGGTAGTTGCATAATGACATGGGAGCCTGATTTGTCTACGTCCATATCGTCCTCTGCACCCCCGATCCCCACATTGTCCGCTGCATTTTCGATCCCTAAATCGTCCTCTACATCCTCGATCCCTACATTCACATTCTCTGCAATTGCTTCAAGGATCGACACATTTTTTTTCGTTGGCCGTGGCGCTCTTGGTTTAGGAGGTGCCTTTGGTTTCGGCTCTACCTTTGGCTTAGGCTCTGCCTTTGGTTTCGGCTCTACCTTTGGCTTAGGCTCTGCCTTTGGCTTAGGCTCTGCCTTTGGCTTAGGCTCTGCCTTTGGCTTAGGCTCTGCCTTTGGCTTAGGCTCTGCCTTAGGCTTAGGCTCT
>Ga0209353_10000134_pt1 | contig 43058 bp, 33 predicted proteins | sample LauGreSpBDMM15SD_2_FD_187561 | JGI IMG/M metagenome (GOLD analysis project Ga0209353, IMG submission 187561) | Freshwater lake microbial communities from Lake Michigan, USA - Sp13.BD.MM15.SD (SPAdes) (version 2) | ecosystem: Environmental > Aquatic > Freshwater > Lake | place: Lake Michigan... | reverse complement strand
AAGCACCAGTAACATTAAGAGCACCTGCTGTAACTGCACCTTGTAACCAAGATTCTCCTGTAACATTCAAAGAACCTGCACTAACTCCCAATTGAAGAAGAGAAGCACCAGTAACATTAAGAGCACCAGCTGTAACTGCACCTTGTAACCAAGATTCTCCTGTAACATTCAAAGAACCTGCACTAACTCCCAATTGAAGAAGAGAAGCACCAGTAACATTAAGAGCACCTGCTGTAACTGCACCTTGTAACCAAGATTCTCCTGTAACATTCAAAGAACCTGCACTAACTCCCAATTGAAGAAGAGAAGCACCAGTAACATTAAGAGCACCTGCTGTAACTGCACCTTGTAACCAAGATTCTCCTGTAACATTCAAAGAACCTGCACTAACTCCCAATTGAAGAAGAGAAGCACCAGTAACATTAAGAGCACCTGTTGTAACTGCACCGTGCAAAGTAGATTCTCCAGTAACATTCAAAGAACCAGCACTAACTCCCAATTGAAGAAGAGAAGCACCAGTAACATTAAGAGCACCTGCTGTAACTGCACCGTGCAAAGTAGATTCTCCAGTAACATTCAAAGAACCAGCACTAACTCCCAATTGAAGAAGAGAAGCTCCGGTAACATTAAGAGCCCCAGCTGTAACTGCACCTTGCAACCAAGATTCTCCTGTAACATTCAAAGAACCAGCACTAACTCCCAATTGAAGAAGAGAAGCTCCGGTAACATTAAGAGCACCAGCTGTAACTGCACCATGTAACAATGATTCACCAGTAACATTTAATGAACCTGCACTAACTCCCAAATTAAGAAGAGAAGCTCCTGTAACAGTTAAACCACCACCGATTTGACTTGCCCCACTAACAAAAAGAGATCCTAAAGTAGTTGTTCCTGTTACAACAAAAGTATTCAATATAGTAGCTTGATCTAATCCAATATTACCAGCAGTCAAACTAGCAACCGACAAATTCTCAATTGTAGAATTGGTAGCAAACAATCCCTTTGCTCTTACATTAAGTAATCCAGTACCTTGTAATTGAGTCTGGATATCTTGAGCATTGGCAATATAACCAAGGATATATTCATCATTTGCCTCTTCATAATATTGAGCTACATAATTTCTATTATATAATTTAAATGTATCTGATGTAGTTACAGAACTTGTAAATGCTGTTTCTAAAGTAAGAGTAACAGTTCCTGCAATATTTGTACCACTTGTAATTTTACGAACATAAGGAGTACCAGATGTTACCTTAACCCACCATCCATCAACGGCCAAAGCATTGTCAGTTGTTGCGAATGTTACACTGTTAGATCCGCCTAAGGTAAAGGTAGAATCCAAAACAAAAGGTTCATTATTTCCTACAACATCACCACTACCATCATCAACTGCTGTTTGATATCTTTGAATCAAAATACCAGCATCTCTAGAACCTGATGGACCACTATTTAATGTAAAAGTATTATCAGCTACGTTAATAGTAGTACTGTTAACTGAAGTTGTTAAACCATTAACATACAAATTACCAGAAATAAAAGTATCTTGACCAACATGAAGATTTTTAGCTATACCTACTCCTCCTTCTACAACCAGAGCACCGGAACCTGTTCCCTCACTTTGAGCAGTAGCACTAATATTAGTAATACCACCTACATTCAGATTTTTCTGAACTGCCATACCACCAGACAAAACAAATGCACCACTAGAAGTACTTTCACTTTGATAAGTAGCATTAATACTTACACCACCATACAAAACAAACGAACCACTTGTCGAATTAACCGATTGTGTAGTATCAAAAATTACTATAGGTTGCTCAAAATACATAGGTGAAAAATTAGAAGCCATTGTATTTTTATAAATATATCTTATAATAAAATAACTCAAAACAAACGAATGTGAAATTTTTTATAAACACACAAATACGTTTATAAAAAATTTTAATACTAGTGTAAAAACTAAATAACTATCAATAATTGAATTTTATTTAATAATCTAATTATGAACACATCCATTAAATGAAAAGTTTTAAAGTCACTAATGTTAACGATTTAGAATTAATTTACTCTATTCTTAGAGAAAGATATCCTGAAAATGAAATAGGAGTTCTTTATAATTGGAATATTAAAGAATATACAATTAGTGTTACAGATAAAACTTACAAATACGACCCAGAAATTCACGTAGATATCAATATACAAGTAGTATACGGTGATAGCGTAACAGGTGATACTCCATTACTTTTAAAGAAAAATGGTTTGATTTATATTGAAAGTATTGAAAGTATTTTTGACATTAGTAAGAAAGAAGAATATCCAGGATTTAAAATGTTTGATAAAACAATCCGTTTAGAAAAAGAATTTTCAACCACTGATTATCAAGTATGGACTGATATTGGATGGGTAAATATTAAAAAAGTTATTAGACATCATTGTAATAAAAAGATTTTTAGAGTATTAACTCATTCCGGATGCGTGGATGTTACAGAAGATCATTCGTTAATAAGATTTAACCTTGATCCTATTAAACCAGGAGATTTAAAAGTAGGAGATTCTCTTTTACACAGTTTTCCAACTAGATTTGATGAAACCCACGATTCAATTAAAAAAATTGCAAATGTTAATCTTGATACTTTTACTGTTAAAAGTAAAATAGAAGCTCAACGTATATATTATTCATTAAAAAATTTAGGATTTAATTTATCCATTGACAATACAAATGACAATGAACAAGACGATGTTTATATAATAAATAAAATTAAATCAAAACACGAAAACGAAACAATTGTAAAAAAAATTATCGATAAAGGTACAACAAATGATTACGTCTACGATTTAGAAACTGTCATTGGAAGATTCGGTTGCGGAGTTGGTCAATTGCAAGCATTTAACACAGACTCTATCTTTATCAAGTTTAAATACAATCGTGAAGATTTTGAAAAGAATAGACTTGACACATTTAGATTGGCATCAATATGTGGTGATAATTTAACAAATAATATTTTTAAACGGCCCCCTATAGAATTAGAATTCGAAAAAGTATTTCATCCATTTATACTTTTAACTAAAAAAAGATACATTGCCAATAAATTTGAAAATACAAAAGATCCATTTCAATTAAAAGGAGTTGACGCTAAAGGTATTGCTTTAACAAGGCGAGATTATTGTCCAATGGTTAAAAAATGCTATAAAGAAATAATTGACACTATTGTAAATGACAAAACAGCAACAGGAGAATTAGTAAAAAATGAAAGTTCTGCGAACTATGATTCACTAAAAACTAGTACAGAATTATATAAACAATACATTAATAATATTTACAATTACAACATTGATATAAAAGATCTTGTCGTATCAGCTATGTTAGCAGCTAGTTATAAAACACGACCTGTACATGTACAATTAGCTGAACGTTTAAAATTACGAAAACAAGAAGTCCAAGTTGGAGATCGAATCCCCTACATTTTTATAGAAAGTATTGACACTAAAAAAGCAAAATCTGAATTAGGTGAAGATCCCAGATACGCAATCGAAAATAACCTGAAATATAATAGAACTTGTTATTTAGAACAATTAGCCAAACCTATTCTCGGTTTCTATAAGATTGCACTTAAAGATCGTCAAGACCTTCTAGATGAAATTATAGATCATACAAATAATATACTAATTAAATGCGGAGGTAAAGCACTTAAACCAAGTGACTTTAAAATTGACGAATAACCTTTAGTTACTTTAGTTACTTTAGTTACTTTTAAAAAAAGTAACATCAAAAAGAAAAAGTAGGGCCAAAGCCCTTTCAAAAGGGGGAAAGTAGGACCAAAGCCCTTTCAAAAAGAAAAAGTAGGGCCAAAGCCCTTCAAAATTAAAGGGTCAAAGCCCTCAAAAAAGTAACTAAAGGTTACCAAAAAAAGCTTTTGATTTTAAACATCAAAGCCATTTTTAACTTGAGAAATCCAATAATTTTCGAATTGCATTATATCATTGTGATCTTGTAATGTTATAAAGGATTTACATTCCGATGATGTAATTTTACCAACAGATACACCATCTCGTATTTCATCTAGTAATTCATTTACAACCAACAGTGTACAAAATTCACCTCGTATTCTTTTATTAAAGGATGTCATTTTATGAGCACATCGAATGAAATCCTTACCACGTCTCCAAAAATAAACATCAGTCATTGCTAGTTGTGTTATTGGACAATTTTGTTTAATAAATACAACATTATTATCATCATCTAATTTTATATAATTGTATCTGTGATCACCATCACTTGTAAAAGTAATCAGATCCAGTAAACTATCAAGTTTTTGAAATAAAAATATATCCAACATCTTTTCAATATCCCAATCCAACCATTGATTGTCATTTGCTACAATTAATGGATCATCATTATTTATATATTTTTCAGCTAATAATATAGATTCTATTTGACCTCCTGTTTTATGTTCACATCTAACAATTTTACATTTAGGCACTAGAGACAATAACAATTTATCAATATCTGAATCTGATCTTATTATAAATATATAATTTGCATCAATTTTTAAATTTTGAATTACCCAAGAAATCATAGGTTTACCCATACAAGTCTTTTCCATACCTTTACCGTTTAAACGTAAACCACTCCCCATCATAGGAATTACTATATTAATACCTTTTCTAAACATTGTACGTTTTACAATACCAGAATTTTCGTTTTGATAGTAAATAATAGTTCTAATTATATCTAACGAATCTGTACCTTTACGAACAGTATTAGACGGTAAAAAACAAATCTTACATCCCGTCCTTTTAGCAATTTGTATATTATCATGTTTATTATCAACAATAATACATTCTTCAGAAGAACACCCAGAGTCAACTATACAACTAAAATATGATTCTAATAAAGTCTGATTACAAAATATCGATTCGGAATCAATTTTAGAAAACGTAAACGATTCAGAATCGAGAGAACTTAAAACATTGATAAGGTATACATTATAACCATTATTAATTAATTCTTTAGCAGCTTCTTGAGAACCTTCAAAAACCTTACTTATAATCACAGTCTTTATTTCTAACATATATCATATTATAATATTTAAATAAACATACATAGAACGAAACATTAATAAAAAACTTAATTTAAAATGACGGAACATTATTATATAAATAATGGCAACAGATCAAAAAAAAGTATTCTTATATCCGAGTGACATTGCAGCATATATAGGTCAAAATCAATACGATTTCGTAACACCTTTTGAACGCTTATGGAAACGTTGCGATACAGAATCTTATACTGACATTATAAACAAAAGTAAATCAGAATTAGATTCTAAAAAAAAAGATTTAGACGATTTAGAAAAAAAACGTGAAAATTTACAAACCGAGTTAAACAATAAAAAAATTACAAAACATCAATATAAACTACACGTTAAAGAAATTGATAAAAACGCTAGCGAAATAAATAAAGAATCAAAATCTTTAGAAAGTAAAATTGACAGTATTGACTTAGACCAACAACAAAGATTAATTAAATCCATTGGTAAAGAAACTGTTCAATTATTACAATCTGAAGTTATAGAAACAAAGGATAAACAAAAAAATATTACAACAATTCTAGACAATATGAATTTAGAAGGAGATAAACTAGCGTTGTTACAACGTGAAACTACTAGTTTTATTAATAAAACTCACGGAACATTACGAGAAGATTCAGCTATAGAAATATATGAACAGAAATCAGGTATTACATTAGACACATCTCAAAAATTTTACAAACGTCAGGTACCTAATGTACCTTCATCTAAACAATTTGAATGGTATATTGGTGGACGTCTTGATGGTATTTATATAGATAAAGAAAATCCAGAACGCAGTTACATTGTCGAAATTAAAAACAGAATGCGTGGATTTTTTTCTACTTTACGTGATTATGAAAAAACACAAATACACTTGTACATGTATTTATTGGATATACCTATGGCCAAATTAATAGAAAAATACCGTTCACAAATAAGAACTACAATTATCTACCAAGATGACTCTTATTTAGAAAATATTTTAGCCAGTTTATGTATTTTTATCAACAATTTTGAAAATTGTTTTTTAAATGATATTTCGTATAAAACAAAATTTGTAAATAGTAACACTGATAATAAAAAGAAATTATGTAGACAATTATATTTAGATGATATATATAAAAAATCTATTGAAAATTTAGATGAAATGGAAGAGCGGGACTCACAAGAAGATTGTTTAATAGATGATTTGTAAAAATATAAAAATTTTTTTTAACTGTATATAATAATGGAAACTCAAAATATAGAAACTTTGGTAAATGTGATTTTTTCAAAACCACCCAAACCACCTTGTACATACAACTTAATGTTACCAGAAACAGTTATTGTAAACCAAGTTGTAATGTTCCAATTACTAATGAAATTCTTAATAGCTGGAGCAAAATTTTTATATGGAAACCATATAACACCCGAACAAATATCAGAAAAACAATTCGAAGAACTAAAACATTATATTGAAAGTATAGGATTTATGATACGATATAATTACAAATACATAACAAATGACGAACCCTCAAAAGACGACAATCTTTCGCCACTCGAACATCCAAGAGTAATTAACATATGGTTTGAAAAATACTTTGAAAAAACGGATTGTCATGGACGAAAAATTTGTTAAAAAATGAATTAAATTAATACATCCTTTAATTTAATACATGATAAATAAGGCACCAGTTGATATTATTTATAATATCTGCAAATTTTTAAATGTCGTTGATATATATAATTTGAGAAGTATTGATAAAGTACTATTTTACAATATTACACGTATACAATGTGATTTGTTATCATACCAATTAAGATTACAATCAATAAATTGCAATTGTTTTTACAATTGGTTAAATGCGTGTCTAAGTCAACATGTGTATCGATATAAACAAATGTTTTATAAAGATTACCTTGCAAATAAGAGAATATCTTTTCAATATTATATTAAATTATATAAATTCACGTCAAATGTGTCATCGCATAATACTACTAATTTATTATTTGACATTATTTTTACTTATTATATAAATAACAATTTCTGTAATATAAAAACGTTTCCAAATAAGTTATTATTATTAACATTTTACAATTTTCAAAATCTAGAATATTACCCCCAGTCTGATTATTATTCTTTTAATTATCGTTTTAACTTTTTAGAACAAAATAATATAGCTAATACTAACGATTTAAAAATACATTATTACAATAGTGTATTATACAAATTTCATTATCAAGATTACATACCGATGACTTTTAATCAAATGTGTATAATCTCGGATTATGTAACATCAATACCCATTATTCAAAAAATATTAGGATATAAAGAATTAAATCTAAACAATACGGTATTGAATTTGTGTTGTTATGATTGTAATGAAAATTGCCTTATTGAAATATGCAATCTAAAAAGACATTTTTGGAAAGATGATCTCATCTCGTATAATTACAATCAATTTAAAACAATGTTGAAAAAAAATAATCTATATTATTATAATTTTCTATGTAACCGTGAAAATATAGCCATTAATTCTATGATTTATATAAAAAACCCAGTTACAAATAGAAGAGTAAGAGTTAATAAAACCATATATAATAATCTAATTCATAATTTAGATGAATACAAACTACAAAAAATTACAAATTATATATCTAATCAAAAAAATTATTTTAGAAACAAATTCTTTAGTTACTTTAGTTACTTTTAAAAAAAGTAGGACCAAAGCCCTTCAAAAATAAGGGTTTTTTGGTTAACCTTTAGTTACTTTTAAAAAAAGTAGGGCCAAAGCCCTTCAAAAATAAAGGTTAAAAGTAACTAAGTAACTAATCCGATTTGATATCGAAGCAATCTTAAATTATATCTATTATAATGTTTTAAAATATATCCAAACATTTCAGAACGATTTTTAAATCTTGATTTAATAGATACCTTTACCGAAGTCTTCGATAAAAGGCAAGGTACCTTTACCGAAGTCTTCGATAAAAGGCAAGGTACGTTACCAAAATTTACATTTCCATGACCTTTACCGAAGACTTCAAGTTTAACTAAATTATTTATAAATAAAGGACCTTGTAAAATAATAATATTAGATAGATTGGTGGCAATTGTTAGACTGCTATTTTTATTAGTATCATTTGCAAAATAATATACAAAAAAATTTTTATACAAATTATAAATAAAATGGATATCTTTTCTCAACATTATTTTATCATGATTATTTTGCGATTGGCACATTAACAATTCGTAAAATGTTAAATCTCCTATATTCTCATTTGTATTAAACGTTTCTGGTAATAACATTAAAAATGAAAACAAACTGTCGTATAAAATATTAAATTTGTAATTATGTGCCTTGTTTTTCATAAAATTATTATAGAAATCCTTACATAATAAAAAAAAATTATTTGCTGTACAATAATCATCAACATAAAAATATATCTTGTAAATTACATCAAATGGTAAAAAACTTACCTTGCCTTTTATCATATATTATATAAAATATTTTATATAATGTATAAAGAATAAAATAAGGGTTTTTTTATGTACAAAAACGTTTTAGGATCTGTGTTTTTTCTTCTTCTGTCAAGTCTAATACTTTTTTTTCTAATTTTTGTACAAGTAAATTATTTTGTCGTATATAATCTAGAAAATCATTTTCTGCGTATTCTTTACTTTGTTCAATCAACATTCTACCTACTGCTGTAACAATAGATCCTAATTCTTTCAAGATAAGATTACCTTGTCCTCTACCTAAAAATCCATAAGTAGAATTTAATGATACTTTAATAGCTAATTGTGTAGAATCTAAAATACTTTCAAGTAATTTATTACCATCTTTTGCAGCTTGAGCCATTTCTCGTTTTACTCTTTTACGTTCCTCGTATAATTCCTCTAATAATGCTGGTAATACACCTTTGTTTAAAATTTCGCCAGTATTAGGATCGACATGTGGTTGAACAACTGTATAATTATAACTTACATCACGTTTTTGGAATTTTTCATCTGAAGATCTACTTTTCTTCTCTGTATCGTGAATACGACAATAATAACCAGTTATACCAAGTTCATTTGTTATTTCAAAATATGATTGTTTTCCACATACTTCACCTTTACTTTTACCACTTTTACCAATAGCTTCACATTTTTGTCTTAATTTATATTCAACTTTATCATCCCATTTTATGCTTTCATAATTTACACCAGGTATATCTAAATATCTAGAATCCATTACAAAAGCACTATAACATAAATTTCTACTAATCATAATTGTAGGATATAAACTAGCAAAATCCAACACTGCTATATTATCATTAAAAAATCCACAAATAGGCTCCAAAACAGTTGCCCCTGTAAAACTATCATCAACAGCATCTTCGTTTGACCACATTCTAGAAATATCATAATTCTCGCCTTTATACTTGAATCTAATATTATAAAACTCCCTTTCTATTTCAGCATCTGAAAGAATAATAATAGACGTATCGTCTACTATTTCAGATAATCTACCACTTATAATCATCCTTTTATTTCCTTGACTTTTACCAGCATCTATTTCAATGTATGTATTTTCACGAATTTGATTATCATCAAATGGATGAGGTTCTTTTAATTTAAGATGTATAGGATGCGCATCTTCATTAAAATTAGTATGAGGAACAAGAAAATCCATTTGTCTAGCTTTGCGCAAAACTTGAGAAAATACCTTAATTGTCTGACCACGTGTTGTTAGAAATCCAATAGGTACAAATGTAACATTTGCCAACTGCATAATATTTGTTAAAATAAGCTGTTTATCAACTAATTTTTGTAAAAGAGCTGTATCTTGCACACAATATTCTGCAATTTGTTTAATTTTATCTGGATCACCTGATTCGTAATAATTAAAAATATCTTTGACACTAACATCATTTTTAGTTTCTTTTAATATTTCCGATGCTATATTATCCAATTTATAACTTGAATATTTTTTCATTCCACGCTTATAATGAATTAACAAATCGTAATTTAAACGCCCGGGAATATAAATTCTATTAAATTCACTATCACCGTACGCACTTGAACTAAAATATTCACGTTTCATTTCAGCTTGTTTTTCTGTTAATCTACTTAATTTTTTTAGTACGTGTCCTGAATAAACCGTTTTCGAACCACTTTTTTTTTTAGATGCTAATCCACATAAAACAGCTCTTTCTATTAAATACATACAATCAAATGAATCACCATTATAAGTATAAAAAATATCAGGATCCATAAGTGAAACGATTTCCACCCAACGTTGAATCAATTCTTTTTCATTTTTACATTCTTCTACGATTACATTAGGTTCGTCTATCTTACTACAATGTTTTAATGTAAGTAAATGTTTTACAAGAGTCTCCGTTTCGTTTGTATATCTATACGTTGTAGCAATTTGAAATATTTCATTTGGATAAATAAAATCTCCACTAGAATCAGGTGACTTTATTTTAAATTCAGGATCAGGAAATGTTCTATCGTGACTATATACCTCGATATCCCAAGATGCTTGTAAAAAATTACTAATATCTTGGACTTGTCGTAATGAAACAACTGATCTTCTATCAATACTAACTTCAACTTGGGATGTAGCTGAATCTCGAGTTATACGATATTTACCTTTTGGTATTTTTATCCAACCAGCCATTAAAATATCTTTTATATGACAATATCTCATAAATGGTTCAAAATTACTTTCGTATAATTTAAATTTAGTTGGTGTAGTTGTTACATTTTGAATTGTTGTAGGCTTTTTAAATAAATATCTACTTTTCATTAAAGCAGAATAATTATTAAAAACCAACTGTACAAATTTATACTGTTTCCCATTTTTAAATCCAAATAAATCTTTTTTTTCAACAACTCTAGATTTATGCTTACCATTTTCTCTAGCTAACGGATTAGTAAAATCACGTAATGCATAACTTGTCTCAATGTAATTTAAAAAATGATGTAATTGAACTCTAGTAAAATTACTTGGTACTTTTATATAATAAAAAGGAGTAAATCCAGTTATTTTACACGTTACAGATATACCAGTCTTAGTTGCACCAAAACACCTAATAGTATACACGTCTTGATTTTTAACATTTGACATATCCGAATCACAGCTAGTATTATCGTTACTTTCATCATATTCATCTTGAGCCCACCATTCTATAATTTGAATATCAATATCCGATTTGTAAAAATCATCAGGGACCTTTATATAATTCGATTTATAATAAGATTCCATTTTTATATATATGTATTTTACTAATAAATTTCAATTTTTAATCTATATTATTATTTTAAAGGGTTATTATAAAGAAATTTATGCCAAAATTTATATTTGTTAGACATGGATATTCTTGCGGTAATGCTCTTGGTAATCTAGTTCAATCAAAGATAATTAAAGCTTCAGATGCTATGGCCTTAAAGTCTCATAAAGAAGTTAAAACTATATTTAATTCTAATATTCAACCATTAGACGACCCTGTTCTAACACATCTTGGTGTTACTGCATCAATTCATAATGGATGTGTTATAAATAAAGTATTTACTCAAGTGGATATTAATAAAATAAATATAATAGGATGTTCTCCGTTAATTAGAGCAATGGAAACAGCGTATTACATGTCCAGAAAATGGATCAACCCACCAACTAAAATATACGTATTACCATTTTTAAGAGAAATAGATGAAGGAAGTTCTGATAAATTTTCAAAAAGTAGTATAGAAAAAATCAATTTGTCACCAGGATATTCTATGAAATCTTTACAAGAACAAAAATCTTACTTGGATAAGCTAGGTATATTAAATTATTTCGATTTTTCATTTGTAGAAGCATTTCCAAAAGAAAGATTACAACCAGGTGATATTAAAAATTTTTTAAAATGGTTTGCTAATTATTACCTACCACTCGTAGTAGAACCAGTCGATGATTTAAACATATTTATAGTATCACACGCAGGTGTATTACGTGATTTTACTCATACCGGATTTGTAAATAATTCTGGTTTTATAATTGATACTAGATATACAACTAACTTCTTGCAGTCTAAAAAGCTAATTCCAAGATCATTAGTATTATTACAACAATTTTTAGATAAATATAATTTTTTCAAAGATTACACAAATCCAACATACAATCAAGAATATTATTGTCCATCTGACAGATGTGGTCAGCTGTGTTCCGTTGTAAATGTAAAAAGTAACAATCTAAAAACATTAAATTTAGAATGCAACACCCTATCATCCCAGTCAAAATTAATATAAAAAAATTCGTCCAAATTTTTATAAAAATACCTAAAGTAAAAGTAATATGTCAACTCCGTTAGCAACTATATTTCACGGTGATGTGACTTTAGAACAAGGCAGTGATGTCACACAATTCGGTTGGGGTGATATAAATATTAATAGACGCTGTATTATACAAGGCATTGAAAATAGTACGACAAATACAGATGGTGCCTTAATTGTTGCAGGAGGTGTCGGTATTGCAAAAACATTGAACGTACATGAAAATCTAAATATTTTATATGGTATTACTAATTTAACAGAAACTCATATTAATACAAACGACGGTCCTTTTACAGTAACTGGTGCAAATACAGCAACCGTTCAAGTTGGAGATTCGGCTACATTTTCAAGTACAGGTGGTAATGTCAGAGTTATTTCTGAAATTGCAAGTTTACAATTATATGGTGGATTAAATTCATCACGTGCAGTTGATATAATTGCATCTGATATAAATGGTGGGATTTCATTATTATCTGGTACAAATGGCGGAGGTATATCGGTGGTGTCAGGTTCAGGTGGTATAACGGAAACAACATCAAATGGAAATGTATTAATTACAGCAAATAATGGATCTGCAGCATTTAGTGTAAATACTCAATCTGCAAATCAAGATTTAACAATAAATCTTAATGGTTATACGGATTCTCAATTAAAAATTATAAGTGGAGGTAATAATACAACTCAAACAGCCCTTTTTATTAATACCGAACATACAAATGGTAATATTCAAATATCAAATGCAAATGGATTAGGTAATGGTTCAATATCTCATCTTACTGGATCTGGAGGTTATACAGTTGTAACCAATACATCTGGACAAATATTAATGACATCTAGAGGTGCTGGATCGTCTTATATCGTAGATAGTTCTGGTTATAATCAAAACATGATAATTGGTCTTGATAACTTTACAGATTCTAGTTTAATATTAAAAAGTTCTGGTACAAATATCTTAAATACTGCTTTACAAATTCAAACCACATCAAGTACTGGTAATATCTTAATTGATCAACCTGAATTTTCTGTCGGAAAAGTAAGTATTAATACAGGAATGAGTGGTTTAGAAACTACAACGCAAAACGGTGGTTCGACAGTAATTACTACAAATGGAGCATCTAGTACTTTTACAAATAGTACTACTGCAGATAATCAAGATTTAAATATCACTGTTACTGGCAATACCAATTCTAAAGTTAATATTACATCATCTGGAACTAATAGTGATGCTATTTATATATCTACAAGTATTGGCGGTATTCGTTTAGATAGTAATAGTGGCGTTCAAATTGAAAGTGCTGATGTAACAAATGGTATTCAAATTGCTAGACAAACTTCTAATATCCCAGTGCATATTGGTACAGCAACTAGTACAACTACAATTCACGGTAATTTAGATGTCAAGGGTACTACTACGACTATAGAATCAACAGTTGTAACTATTGATGATAATATAGTTATAGTTAACAATGCACCATCCGGTACAGGAAATGGTGGTTTGGCGGTTAAACGTTACCAATCAGCAAATGATAATAGTCAAGGAGATGTTATTTCAGATACTCCAGATCACAGTGGTTTAGTACAAAATGGTAACAATACTTTTACAACAATCCATTTAAGTTCTACTGCAAGTAATGTAGATGATTATTATGCTGGATGGTGGGTTCGAATTACTAGTGGTACTGGTCAAGCTCAAGTAAGGAGAATTAAAAGTTATTCCGGAAGTACTCGTATAGCAACTATTTATAGTACACTTGATCAAACAACTGTTTTATCTAATCCAACTCCAATAGAAGGAATGGATTTTTCTACTATTCCAGACAATACTTCAAATTATTCTTTATATCCATGCGAATTTGTTATGATGATATGGGATGAAGCTTACGATGAATTTGCATTTGTTTGTAGTAATCTTGATCCTGCCACAAATTCATCATTTGTTCATTATTCAGATTTACATATACAAGATTTAGTTGCAAATGATATTACAGTTAATAATATAAATGGTTCTCCTGCTGATATTACAACAGTTGTTAATTTGAATAATAATTCTACTACTCCTGTAACTATTACAGATTTCCCAAACATATATGGTGTATATATAGTATTTGTCAAACCATTAGAAGATAACAGTAGAGCACACGCAGTTTTTACAATAGGAAGAGTAAATGCTATAGGTATTCATGGTACTTCTGTTAGAATTATGTCTGTAAAAGGAGTTTACAATGATCAACTTGATATGCAATGGTCACAAAATGGATTGCCTCAAATAATGTATAGACCTTATCCAAACGGTGTCGGTGGTACAACAAACTTTAAATTAAAAATTGTGAGTTTATAGATGAAAATGAACTTGTGTATATAAAATATCAGAAAAAAGATGTTAGTTAATGTATATTTTAACACCATCTACTGAAGTAAATGGATAATACAAAGAATACGATTTAACAAAAGAAGAAAAGCAAAAAGTAAAAAGTAAAGTTTTAAAAGTCAAGTTTTAAAATAAAATAATAAAAATAATTTAATAATTTAAAGTTAAAATTTGTTAATTTAATAAAAAATGTTAAAATATTTTGGGTTTGGGTTAGAAAAATGTTATTATGAGGTTGGTGAAGTATATGATGATTATGATAAATCATGTGAAGAAACAATTTTAGAAACATTCTATAATGAAAAAGATGCTATCAAGTATATTATAGAATCATATATAAATGACTTGCTTGAAGATAATAATTTTTCTAATACTGAATGTAAATATTATTATAGAAAAAAATATAAAGATATGTATTCTAAATGGTCAAGTTATAATATAAATCAATTACAAAATTACTGTGAAATAAATAATATAGAAAAAATAAAGAAATATTTATATGATTATAATGTATATAAAAATAAAGGACCCGAAAGGTCCTAAATTTAAAATCAATTTAAAATCAATTTGATTTTAAATATTAAAATGAATAATTTTATTTTTTCTTCGTTAGTTTATATGGCAGGTCTTTCATTACAAAGATGCAGTACATATAATGATTTTTCTATTCATGGGTGGTGGTTATCCACAATTTTGCACAAACCAACAATTTAATTTATCTACGATTGAACCTATTTTGGATGACTTGAATAAACATTGGAATAGTTGTAGTGGTAAACCTGATACATTTTGGAAACATATTAATATGCATTAAAATTGTTTTTCTTTTAATTTTCTTTTAATTTTCTTTTCTTTTTCTTTTCTTTTAATTTTCGTTTTGTCTTTAGTTTTACACACCCTAAATATTTAGAACACCAATTTTTAAACCAATAAGAATGAACAGATAAAGCCAATACTCCCATTATCAGAAATAAAAAACTACTTTGAAATTTCCATGTTAAAAATATGTGATAAACTATTCTTGTTAAAAAAAATGTCAACCCAAATGTATAATCTTTACGTAAAAGTTGATTGTAACTTCCTGTACTTAGAAAAATCGTAGGTAATTCTTCTATTAAATATAATATATACAATCCTATGGCATCGATTCTAAGTGATACAATACTAACAATAATATATATAATATGATGAAAGTATCCACTTAAATTACACATGTATTTGTGATATTTATAATATCCTAATACACAATCAGTTATAAAATACGCCATCAAATTTAAGACTGATAATTGTAATATAAATGCATCTGTACCATTAATCCCCCCTAAATACATATCAGTATCAAAATTAGAACTAATGTATTTGTAATTAAAATATAAACTAACTAAAAATAAGGTAATTGATGCTTTTATAGATAATATATAAGATCTTTGCTTTTCATTTAAATCTGGATAAAGTGTTACAGTTTTAGAATACATTAAATAATAATCAATCGCGAACAATGTCACAAAACCCGACGACAATATTAAATCCATCGGAACGTGCTTTTTGATAGTACATACATTAATATATTTTAATTTAAGCGCTTCAACTAAAATTATTTTATTAATAATATATATATATAGTGCCAAGAATGTCAGATAGAATTGGTGAAAATTATAATCGATATATAAAAACAAATTATTCAGAATATAATACCAAACAATTTGACCAAAACAATTTTAAAAATGCATATGATGAAAATTCCAATAAATCATATAGTGTATCTCAAGAACCAGATATTAATTATGAAGAAGTAGAACATTACCTTAGTATTTCTTCAAGAGATAGAAACCGTACTAATTATCCTAATGTTAATAGTTATACAATAGCTTTTCCAGTAGAATTCCGCAATATTGCATCTATCGAATTAGTCCAAGCTATTATTCCAGCTCAAAACAATGTAGATGAAGAACCTTATTTATTATTGACAATTGATGAATTACCAAATATAATGATATCAAACGATACAAATATAGCTAATTCATTTGCAATTTTACAATTAAGTGCACCTATTACCCCTAATGGATTCATTCAAATTGATAAAAGAATTCACGAAAATACTGTATTAACTTTTAAAACTCCTAAAGCTAATTTAGCAAAAATGACCGTTTCAATTAGAGACTGTTTAGGAGATTTATTCAATTTTGGAAATGACGCAGGTTTACCAACTGTTCCAACTAAAAGTCTTCAAAATACTTTTATCTTTAAAATTACTACTTTGGAAAAGAAAAGAGCACAATTATCACATAGAAATGTATACTAAAATTAAGGCTGAATTTGTTTATATTTTTAATATAAAATATAAATAATGTTATAACACAAATTTATAACACAAATGATTTTTTCAAAATTACTTGCATGTTTACTTTCTCTATCAATCTTAGCTGTCCCGGTACCTCGAAAAAATAGACAAGGTAGACTAAGAATTAAAAGTGAATCAACTTAAATTTCAACTTATACATTTTTCATATCCACATATAACGAATAATTAACCTGTTAAATTTCTCAATTTGTAATTTAGATAAATCACGTGTTTTTAATTCTTTAATTAGATAACGTATTTTAACATCTTTAGCTTTATGATACGTATTTTGTATTTGCGAAATTGTTTTACTGAGTGAAAATAACAAAGATCCAATTGATTTAGTACTATAAATAGAAGAAGCCATTTATATTATAGAAATAATTTAAAAATATTTAAAAAAAAATGATTAATATTTTTAAAATAGATATTTTTAAAACTTTACTTTTAAAACTTTACTTTTTACTTTTTACTTTTTGCAAATGTTATTTCAGATATTTTTGTTTTGTAACACTGTATTTTCCGCACTTATAAGATCACCAAACAATATTATTTGTTTTCCAGAGCGAGATTTCTGCGTATTTGAAAATTTTATTGATAATGCAGGTAAAAGTTTGTTAGTAGAAGTTAATCGTAATGGAGCAGTTGTTGGATCAACTAGTGGTGTGGTATCTGGGAATATTGTAGCATTTGAAATTAATCATCCTGGAGAACTTTGTTGGGGAGATGGTAGTAGTTTAAAAGTTACACCTGATATTCAAGGTGGTGATTTAATTACAATTAAAAGCGGTGCCTTATTATTGGGTGATATGACAATTTCAAATGGATATATTACTAGCTATAGTTTAACTAGTACAACATTTGTAATTACAGGATTTGTAGATTCAAATGTTGCACCTGGTAATGTGGAAGTTAGAATTGTAAATCCACTTTTATTAGATACACCAGTTCAAAAAAGACAAGTAAACGCAGCAACAGGACCATTAATACCAAATGTTGGATTTTCATCTGGATTAGAAATAATTGGGACTACATTTAAAGCAACGTTTGTATTTAATAATCAACAAGCTGCAGATATTGCAGGAAGTGGAGAAGGTATGTCTTTACGTATGTGGCAAGAAACAGAACCAAATGGTGCACGTCAAGGCTTAACTATTTCTGAATATGGTGAAATCGGTGGACCTTGGTCAACACTTTGCCCTCAAGGTCCTCAAAATATAGGAAGCCCAGTTGTACACGCAGTAGCTGCATTTGGTAATTTAATCAAATGGTATCCTGGTCAAGATATTATTAGTGCACCAGAAACAACTGGATTTAGCATTAATGTTTTACGTGGTAATCAAGTTTATGGTTATCGTGTACCAAAGACAGATACTCAAGTAACATTTGAGTTGACACCATTAACTACAGGTGATATTATTGAAGTTAGATCTATGATTGGAACACAAATGTCAGACGCTTTTAGTATTATATATCAACCTCAAGATATCATTCCAACTATTGTATCATTACCAACAAATAACGATGTTACAGAAGTTCAAACGGAATTAGTTATTTTACAATCAGGTACCTTTACCGAAGACTTCGATAAAAGGCAAGGTACAAATCAAATTGTTTATACATTAGATGGTTCAGCTGTATTAGATGCTAACAATAAATTTTCACCATCTGCAATTCTTTACTATACACCAATTCATATTACTAGTTCAATTACATTACGAGCAGTTTCATTTGATAATACAGGTAAATTTAGTCCAGAATTGACTGGTAAATTTGCACCACCAACTGCTATTTTACCACAAATGGTAGTAGCACCTACAACAGTTGTAGAGAATGGTATTGTTACTATTTCATGGACAAAACCAAACGATCCAACTATTAACGCATTTGGAGTTGAAATCTTTACTTTAGATGGTACCAAAGTAGGAATTACTCGAATTGTTTCTGCCACTTTTATAACAATAGATGATCTTCTTCCAGGTACATCTTATCAATTTTCAGTAATGTCACAAAGCGTAGCTGGGTCTAGCGAGCCTAGTCCAAAAACACCAATTCTTGTTTTCCCACAACCAACTGATATTATCACAATTCTTACAGCAAGATATACAACTAATAAACGTTTTCGAATCACCGGAACTGGAAATGTAGCAGCTACAGTCACGTTGTACTCTGCAAATGAAGATAAAAGTATCGGGAGTGTAATATTTAATAGAGGAACAACAGTGCCTATTTCAGCACAAGTTATATGTACTGAAACATGTACTTTTACAATAGATGTCAGAAATGGTAATGTTCCACTCGTACGACCATCTAACATTTATATAAGATCAAGTAGAGGTGGAGTAAGTGGACCTTTTACAGTAGTTTAATGGACCAAAGCCCTCAAAAATAACAACAAATAACAATGTAAAAAAATAAAACTTTAAAATTAAGTTTTATTTTTTATTTTACTTTAATAATTTTTAGATAAAAATCTACTAGGAGCTCCACCTCTTGGTCCAAAATCAGTAATTTCAACACTGCGAACTGGTTTTGGTTCTTCAATGCCTAATTTATCATTAAAAATATAAAACGTTCTTTGTTGATATTCAGATTCTCTTGGATTGCAACTTTGTTTATTACTAATAGGAGGTAAATGTGGAAATCTAATATCTTCAGATACGTAATTCAAATTACCATGTCCAGTTTGAAATTTAGCTGGCATAGTTGGTAATGGCAACTGTCCAAATATGTTTTTAATATTACAGTGAGTCATAACTCCTCCATCTTTTCCGTATCTTAGAAATGAATCTTTGTCAATTTCTTCTGATGGAACAAAAAGATGATCTTTTATAGTCATACCGTAAAAATTTAATTTTTCTTTAGCTTCTAATAAATCTATATGATTTGTAGTTATAAACTTTAATTTTTTAGTATTATCATAATCTCTACGTTGTATAGCACATGAATCATCTCGCGTTTTATTAAAGTCTCTAGCGTTGTTACTTGACATTATCTTGTTCTATTATATTATAAACAAAATAATTTTTGTTAATTTTTTAAATTAAACACTTTTGACGTTTACATCAAACGTAATGTATACTAGTTACAGTATTTAATTTTATATATACATTTTCAGAATTTATATTGATATTTACATCTTCATTTTCTTTTTTTAAGTTTTCATTTAAATTTGAACTAAAATTCAAGTTTTGATTTAAATAATTTATGTCATTGTGTCTATCATTTAATATATCGTTTTCTAAAAGCGGCGCCGTTTCGGCTTGACTATTATCTTGACTATTAGCTTGACTATTAGCTTGACTATTAACTTGACTATTTAACGATTTTGCTTTAACTTTAACAATTTCTACAAAGGCTTCAAGTATACCGTTACCTTTGATTTGTTTAACATAAGGTAAAATTTCACTAGTTGTTAATAAAATACCTAATAATATTGTTATATTGTTATCCATTTAAATACATATGAAAATTGTCTTTAAATTGAAATAGTAGAATTATAAAAAACTGGTTGCCATTTTTTAAAATTAATATTAAACGTACAATTTAATAACAGCTCAGAGCGCTGTTTGTTATTATTATTAATTAATCGTTTCATTTTTACAGATTCAGAAATTCCTTTGATATAAAGAATTCCTTCGAAATTATTACTATTTTTATTATATACATTATAAACATCTGTGTATTTTCCCATTTCTATATATTTTTCACAATCTTGTTTGTCAGTTATTCCAACAAAACGTGTTTTTTCAAAATCTTTTACACGTTCTAAATAACATATTTCGTTTTTATAGATAAAATTATGTCTAAATACTTTTATCAAATTCTGATTTTGTTCATTAAAAATCGGATGAATATTAATAGTCATATGATTATTTAAAGCCTTTAATTTTTCTCGCGTAATAGATAATAGAATTTCATTTAACACAACATATCTTAATTCATAAGACATATTCAAAATAGATTTATTTTTCAACAAAATATCGGTCAACAAATATTCATAATTATTATCACTTCCCTTATACAAATATCCTTCTAATAAAAATTCTTCTTCAAATAAATTATCAATTTCTAGAAAAAAATCACCAATCGTATTAGTTTCATTAATATTTGAATCTGGAAAAAAATATAAAATGTTATAATTACAGGTACCTTGCCGTCTAACGACGTCATCGTTAAAGGTACCTTGCCGTCTAACGAATTCTTCCTTGGAAGAATTAAAGGTACTAGATTCCAAATATGATTTTTTTGTAATTAACAAATAATATTTCTTGTTATTATTTGGTATAATATAATCAAAAGATAACCCAGTATTAATATCTTTATCAAACGGCTTATTACTTGATTTTACGTTTAATAAATGTTCATTGTACTTTTTCAACAATGGTAATAAAATATTTTGTTTTAATAAAGAAATTTGCGAATATGTAACACTTTTATTGATAAAAGACATTGTAATTGTAAATATATAATATATAAATTTACAAATATTTTTCATTTTTTTTTAAAAAGTTACTTTTAGAAAAAGTAGGACCAAAGCCCGGGTTTTTTGATTTTACTTATGTTCATTCGTGTAAATTAAAAAAATTTTTTAATGTTTAATCTCAGGTTAACACAATGTCCGTGTGTTTAGAAGGAAACGTATTTATAGATGGTGGACAAGTACAAAATATTTTAGTTACAAATTCCACCGTTGCAAATACTAACATTGTAACTAGTTCTATAAATATGATGGGGTTAAATGGTGTAGAACAAAATATTATAAATGTTGCCAACCCAATTAATAACCAAGATGCAGCAACTAAACGTTACGTTGATAATTTAGATATTGTCATATCTAATGTTACCTTATTAAATACCAATACTACTATTATATCAAATTATGTAAAAGGAAGCTATGTTATCACTGTTAGCAATTCTGTTTTAAATGGACCATCTAGTATTTTTCATGTAACTAAAAGTGAAAGTACACAACAAGCACATATCGTCAGAACAGTTGCATCACCTGGATACAACACTAATGTATTTCTAAATGTAACTTGGCCTTTAAATTCTGGAATTTTATTAAACAAAACTGGAAATAATTATAATGGAAGTTATCGTGTTAAAGTAATGTAAATAAGGCGCCAGTTGATATTATTTATAAATAAAAAGTAGTCGAATTACAAAATTCCATTTCGTTTTTTAAATTGGTCAATGATGTTTTTATATCAGTTAATTTATCATTTAATTCAATTAAATATTTTTTTTTATCAATCATATTATTAATCGTAAATTCTCTTTCATTTTCTATAGTTCTAATCATACTAGATTCATCGTCATTTATTTTTAAGGACTCTTTGTTTTTGTCGTCTTCGAATTCAATTATATTAATTTCATTAATAAGAATATCTATTTTATCTAAATCGTCGTAATCATCGTTTACTTCACTTTGTGTTTTATCTTTTACATTAAAAGTAATTTTTAAAATATTATTGATACCGTATAAAAAACTAGCAAATAAACAAAATCCTATTAAACTTTCCTTTTTCATCGTATATACATCAATATAATTTAAAAAATTATTCATATTTTTTCTTAAAGCCCTTGCGTAGCTTAAAATTAAGATTCAGATTATATATAAAATTAAGATTCAGATAAATATTCATATTTTTTTTGCTAATATTTAAATAAATAATAATTTTATTTAAATTAAATGTACATTGCCTTCAAGTGGACCTTACATTTAGACTTCTTTTGGTTTTAAAGGAATTGGTTCTGCCAAATCAGATAAATCATACTCGTCTTCTTGTGGTTCCGGTTTAGAAGCGTCTGATTGTTCAGGTTGAGGAGTATCAGATTGAGGTTGTTTTGGTTCAGGTTGAGGTTGTTGTGATTGTTGTGATTGTAAAGAAGTAGAAACAAACATAATAACTTTGTGCAATAAACTAGCATCGTTTAAACTATATGCTCCATGAGTTTGACCCTTAACAACACCTTGAATCAACAATTGTTTTGCCATATTTTTATTAATTTCTTTATCTACAATGTTGTAAAGTAATACATCACAAGCACGTTTCAAAACTTCCGCTTCTTGAATCAAATAAGCTCCCTTTTGTTGAGCAACTTCTACATATTTTGATAAGATTTCAACGGTATTTTTATCGTTTAAAGTAATAACAGTTGGGTCTTCGACTTTTGACATTATTTTATATTTTCTTTATAAAATAAAATATTAAGATGAACACATTTTTTTGTTAAAATACAAATTTTTTAGTTAAAATACAAATTTTTTAATATATCTAAATAACAATAAAAGATACTTATGACTATAGTCGGAGATTTAACAACTGAAACTATAAGTTTAATTTTTAAAGAGTGTGAAAAGGAAAAAAACAAAAAACGTTTAGCATCTATTATAAATAACATAACAGACATCGCCATTAAAAATATTCAACCATATTTATATACAATTATGGCAATATTAGTATTACTTTTTGTAATTAATTGTTTTCAATTTTACTATTATATTAAATTATTTATCACAAGTAATAATTTCGACAATAACCATATAGAAGATATTATTACAAAAACCTTATAACAAAAACATCTGTCTTTTATTACCGAATTAACAATAATTATTTTATTGTTTAATACTATAAAACAATAAAAACAAAATGTCCAAATCAGCCAGATCAAATCAATTTTCCGGTGCTCTTAGCGCTGAAACATTAGCTATTAGAGATAAATTAGCTGTAACTCAAATTACTTCAATTACATCTGGTGTAACCTTAGATTCACAGTGCGGTTCAATTAGAACTGTATCAACAGGAACTGGTGCACAAAGTGTTCAATCATTTACGGTAACAAATTCTAATATTACAGTTGATTCTATTGTTTTAGCTAATATTATTGGATATACAGGATCAACTGGATTACCACATGTTTATATAGATGATATTACATCAGGATCTTTTAAAACAATTATTCAAAACTGTTCTACTTCTGCATCATTAAATGGTGCTCTTAGCATTGGATACATATCTTTGTAAAACCGAAGACTTCGGTAAAAGGCAAGGTACCGATAACAAATTAAAAACGTGGTATCTTTATTGTTGCAGTATCCATTATTACTTCTTGTTTTAATTCAGATAATTTTTTAAGTTTTTCTTTTTGTTTAATATTTAAACTATTTTTTATCAAATATTCTCTTAATTCAAATGATGCTTTATTTCTACAAATTTCTAACAATTCTTCTGTCATTGTTATTCGTGTTATATTTTCAGGTTTTATTGGTTTTGGTGATATATATTTTGGATTTTTATTATATTCCAAATCTGTAGACATCATTTTTAATTCTACGTATATATTTACAAAATCAGTTTTTATATCAGAAACGTCATATCCAGTCAGTTCTAAAAATCGTTTAAAATAAAATTTTCTATTCCTAAAACATACATGTTTAGTCTTAGGATCTTCAATTAAATTATAATCAATATCTTTACCGAGTTTATATTTATTGTCAAGTTGCCAACAATATTGGCGTAATTGTTTAATACTAGAAAAACTTGGTAAAAACATTTTTTGAAATACTGTATCTTGTAAAGTATGTATACTATTCATTATAGTATATATACATATTTTTTTTTAACAAATTTACTATTGTAAAGATAATAATACGATCGTAACTAAAAAAGTTAATTTACAGACAATCAAGACGTCTAGGATCAGTACATAGTGGTTTAAGAATTTCAAAAGATTTATCATACCCAATATCATCTAACACTTCTCGAATTTTTGTTAACAAATATTGGTCTTTATATATTGATACTATTACGATATATGGTGGCAATATAACGTGTTCTTTAATACATGTGTACGTAATCCCTGGTTCTAGTATAGCAGTTTGTAAGGTTTCAAATACATTTCGTATACAAAATTCTTTATCTATAAACAAATAATAAGTTATTGTCATTTATTATTTATTATTTTTACCTTTAAATCAACGATCGTATTTTTCTTTACGTTAGTTCTGTAAGGTATTTACGATGATAAAACAAAATGTACGCATCTTTAGATAAAATACTTTGATTGGTAAATTTAGTTATATCACTATCGTTATATAGATACCAATTGTTATTTAAATTTTTACAAACAGACCAGTAATGACCAGACTCGGAATTTCCAGAATGATAATTGATAGCATATAATGAATATATATAATTATTAGAATCAGCTTTTTGAGGAGATATATATTTTGTTAAATCCAAATCGTCTTTGGGAAAATCTATAATTTTATTAATTTTCGAACCATTATTTTCAAATCTTTTAAAATGAATTATTAAATAATCAGGAAACGTCCACGCTTTGATTTCTTTAGAACACCCAGTCGGATTTGTATCACAAGATTCACAATTCCAAGTTGGAATATTTTCAGCTTTGAAAAAATAATCATCCAAACAATTTTCTAAATTTATAAAATTATCATTAATATTCACACTAATGCAATTAAAAGGTTCAAAAACATTTTCATCTTTTTTACAGTTATTACAAGTAATCTTATTGTAAAACATTCCATTAAATGTCTCTATTATAAAAGAGTATCGCTTTTCATAAAAAGTTTTCCATTGTTCAAGTGATTGTTTAATTAACTTGTCATTTTCATTTTTAACAGTACCTTGAATATCAACTTCAACCTCGTAACCTAATCCAATATGTAAAAAATCTAAAATATACATTAAACATTCATGAGAATCCTGTTGTTCTAAAGTAAAATACTTTTTGATGAATTTACTTATATTTTCAACAAATGATTTTGGTTTTAATACTTGATTCGTATCCCATATATTTATAAGCAAATTCAAGTAACTCAAGACTATATAATATTCTTTTTTACGTTTATTTGATTGCTCTGGATCATCAGAACGATATTTAGCAGACAACAAATAATCTGTTAATTTTAATGTATTACTTAAACATTGTAAAATCGAATTCAAAAAACATTTGTTACCTAAATTTACAAGACCAGTCAATCCCTGACCTTTATACTTTTTTTTATCTAATATCATGTTATAATTCGCATGCAAATCATATTCATAATTAGTCATTTTATTTTGATCGTAATTACTTTATGAATTCAATTATTTTTAAAAAAATTTATTTATAGATCTATAGTATATGGATGGATTAAATAATATCTGCTTTAAACGTTCAGAATTTACCTTGTACATGGTATTAATAATTTGTATATTAACTTATTTTTTATACATTACATATTACCAATACAAAGAATCAGAAGAATCAGAACAATCAGAAACACAACAATATCAACGATCGCAACAAAATTTAAATGATATTAATACTAAAATAAATATGTTACAATCACAAATTCAAGATCGTAATCAAACATCTAGAAATGAAGATCTTTTATTAAATAGAATATATAATCCAGTTATACCACCAGAAAGAAGTTATCCAGGTGGTAGATTAGGATTACATTCGCCAGCAAATACCAATGCATTTAATGATTATCAACAAATTGGATTTATTTACAACGACCAAGAAAGATATCCTCTTTACGGTAGACCAAAATATCCAAGAAAATTAGATAAATTCGAATACTATATCATTGATGAAACAAGAAATCATTTAAAAATACCTTACAAGCCAAGAGGCGATAATGAAATTTTTGATGGTGAGCAAATTTCAGTTGACGTATTAAACAACACGTTTACTGTTAAAATTTACGATTATGATAATATTAGGTATAATCCAGATTTGTATTGATAAATTTAATTTAATTTTCCATATAATATTAGTTGTTCAGCTTCATCTAAGCTATATATAATATTAATTTGATCATAAGATGCTAATTTTTCAACATCTTCTGATGTTTTATATTTTAATTTATAAATTCCGTCATTATCTTTTTTCAAATTATTTATAAACATTTGATCTCCGGTTTTACTATTAACTAAATATACACCATACGCTTGCTTATTTTTTCGTTGGTTGAAAACATTTCCATCAAGTACAAATAAGTTACAGAAAATTTCTAAACGAAATACGATTTTACTTTTACCGCTAAAAACCGGGTCGTTTTCTACCATTATAAAACGATTTGCTTTACCAAAAAACAAATTATCATCATCTTTTGCTGTTAATGGTATAGATTGATAACTAGATGAAACGCTCTTTTTATAAGAATACATGTCATCATTACTAAAATTTTCTTGATCTTTAGACACGCTTTTAAAAGTTTCTACAGATCGACAATTCATACCGTTAAGTCTAACTGGTTCGTACACAACCTCACCACCTGTTATTGCCAATTTTATAGAATTTATACTTGATACTAAAACAGACCATACAATACAAGTAGCAAAAATCATTAATAATATTTTAAAATTAAATGTCATGTATTGTACAAATTCAGAAGAATTTATTTGCAACATTATTGTTATTATTATATTAATAATAAAAAAAAATTAAACAATTCAAATCCACGTTGTAATTAAACTCTAAAAATCATCAGAATCAAATGTAATTTTACGATCTTCTTCGGTTGTTCCAACATTTGATCTTTGATAATTTGTAACCGTATTTTCAAAAAAGTTGACTTTTTCGTTTAAACTAATCATTTCCATAAAAGGAAATGGATTTTGTGTATTGTAAATTTTATTATAATCAAGTAAAACAAGCCATCGGTCAGCTACCATTTCAATATATTGAGTCATTAAATTACAATTCATACCAATCAATGAAACAGGAAGACTTTCTGTAATAAATTCTTTTTCAATATCAACAGCTTCTTTAAAAATACTGTGAACTACCTCTTCGTCCAAACGATTTTCCAACATTTTATAAAGTTCAATTGCAAAGGTGCTGTGTAAATTTTCGTCCCTCGAAATAAAACTATTAGCAGTCGATAGTCCTGGTAACAATCCTCGACTTTTTAACCAGTAAATAGCACAAAATGATCCAGAAAAGAAAATCCCCTCTACACAAATAAATGACAAAAGTCTTTGTGCAAAACTTGGTCTTTCTCGTGTTAAATAACTAAGAGCTTCGATATGATCATCATGTAATGGATCATCTGCACATTCATTTCCACTAACTAAAAATTCATAACTTTTCATATACTTTTCAGGGATTGCTTGTTGTAATGTGGCACCTTCTTCAATCCATTTGATAGCCCAGTCTGCTTTCTTTTTTACTGCTGGTATAGTTTCAATCGCATTAAACAATCTAGTCTTTTCTACTGTATCATTGACATATGTGTCAATTAATACTGAATATGTTTCATTATGAACTGCTTCCAACATCATCTGCACAGCATAAAATTGTCGAGCTTCTGGAATTTGAACTTCATTATAAAAATTCACTACTAAATTTTCGTTAACTATACCATCACTTGCTGCAAAAAATGCTAAAATGTTTTTAATAAAGTATCTTTCATTGTCGTTTAAACGATCCTTCCAATCAACGAGGTCATCTGTTAATTTTACTTCTTCAACTGTCCAAAACGTACTTATGTGTTGCTTATAAAACTTCCATAAATTAGGATAACGTATAGGGAAAACTGTATATCTTTGACTACCTGTATTTTGAATAATAGATTCCATATGGCCTTGTTTATTATATTGTTTTAATATTTTATTTTTTTAAAATCGATTTTTAATTAAATTTTTTTAAAAGGTATTTTATATGCAACTACATTTTAAAATAATTGGATATTACGAACATTGTAACTTTGGCGATGATCAATACAAAAAGTCATTTTCTAAACTTTTAGCAGATTATATACATTCAGATTACACAATTGATTTTTACAATTGTGATAAGATTCACGAAAAATCGCAAGTTACTTTTAAAAACACTGATATTATTATAATAGGCGGTGGTGATATTTTGAATCCGTATTTTTTAAATAAAATTAACAAACAATTCAAAAAAGGCGAAAATTTAATAATAGCATTTTCAGTTGGATTACCATATACAAAAACACTTGTTCAAACTGATTTGTTAGATATCATAGACTATATATTTTTACGAACCCACCAAGACTTGAATATTTTCAAAAAATATTTTGATAAAGATCGCGTTTTTTACATACCAGATTTATCATATATCTTGTCAAAGTATTATAATAAAGAATTACTTTTAGAAAAAGAAGAATTACTTTTAGAAAAAGTAATATCAAAAAAAAAAGAAGAATTACTTTTAGAAAAAGAAGATGAAAAAGAAGAATTACTTTTAGAAAAAGTAATATCAAAAAAAAAAGAAGATGAAAAAGAATATGAAAAAGAAGTTGATGAAATAAACGTTGATGAATTAACTGTAGGGTCAAAGCCCTCAAAAAAAGAAGATGAAGATGTTGAAAAAGAAATTAAAGTAAGGTTGGTTCAATTTAGAGAGAGTAAAAATATAAAAGATTCCGCGTTTATTTTACAAATTCAAAAAGAGAAAAAATCATCTAAAATAATGTGTTTGTTTTTATCTAGACACATATACGATAAAAATTACGAGACTGAATATACAACTATTATTACAAATTTATGTAAATTTATAGAATGGTCTATTGATCAAAATTACCATATAATTTTATTACCTTTTAATACCAATCAGGATAACTCGTATGAAAACGATATGTTAATCAACCAGGATATCATCAAAAATACAAGTTCTGAGAACTTGGAACATATAACAAATATAGATAAAACTTTATCTGAAATTGAATTACAAAATATTATGAAATATATAGATGTATCAATATGTATGAGATTCCATTCGGTTTTATTTTCAATTTACAACAATGTTCCATTTATACCAATTTATACTACAAGAAAAATTCATAATTTATTATTAGATTTAGGATGGGGGTATAGTTACCAATTACCAGTAAATGAAAAATTTATACCAATTGATTTAGACGAAGAAATACTTGAAGATTTGCTAACTAAATTGACTAATCAACAGAACCAAAAAGACATTTGTAATGAATTATTATATATTAATACAAACCATTTTAGTAAAATGTTTTCCAAAAATATACAAAAATTTATAGATGTAATTTTGAATTCCAGTGAATCAAAAACTCGCGAACATAAACAAAATAACGTAGATGAAATCATTACAAAAACATACAATTCAGTTATTCTTTTCTGTAAAGAACGGGGTTACTCTCAAGATTGTTGGCAAGGAATTACTGACTCTAGTGTACAAAACATCATTATTAGTATCATATGTTATAATCTAATAGGTGTTACAAATTCAAAATATAATTGGGGGTTAGGTCAGAAAATGTTTAATGATCAATCGTACGATTTTGAAAACGAATGGAAATGGATTATAAACGATTGGATAAACGATAAACACGAATATTTACTTTCTAATTCAAATGGCTTATTTAATATAAACTATATTGACCAAGTTGATTATTCTGGGGTACATAGATCTGGTTGGCAATATGTATATAATAATATAAAACATTTACAGAATGATGATTCTGATATATTACTGGATTTGTATATAGATCGCACTTTTCACTGGAATCGCGAATTTAACAAACATGAAAAGATAATTCCTTATAAGCAAAATTGGGTTGGGATTATTCATCATACATTTGACGCAACGTTTAGTAATTATAATTGTCATCAATTATTACAATGCGAGGAATTTATAGAGTCTTTAACTTATTGTAAAGGTTTAATTGTATTGTCAGTTTATTTGCAAAAACAATTACAAAATGAACTACAAAAGATAAATAAGGGTAATATTAAAGTGTATTATATTAATCATCCTACTGAAATAGATGTGGAAAAATTTACTCCTAAAAAATTTTTTCAAAACCAAGACAAGAAATTATTACATGTAGGAGGATGGTTGAGAAATGTGTATTCTTTTTATAATATATCTATACCAGATTATATAAATTGCAAAACTGGATTTTTATTAGGAGATGGCGGATGTATACCACTCCAATATAAAAAGCATATTATAAAAAAAGTAGCACTTCGTGGTAAACATACAAGTAATTATTATCCTCATCCAGATTTTCTTATACATTTAACAAAAATGTTGTCAGATAATAAAAGTAATTGTTACGATGATTGTTTAAGTAATTGTTCAAGAAATTGTTCGAGCAATTGTTCGAGCAATTGTTTGAGTAATTGTTCTAGTAATTGTGCGAGTATTACAAACAATTGGAATTTGCATTTTTATGAGGATATGACTACTAAAATTAATTCAGTCGAGTTTATAGACTATCTAACAGATACTGATTATGACAAATTAATTACTAGAAATATCGTCTTCATTAATTTAGTAGATGCATCTGCTGTTAATACAATTATAGAATGTATTGTTAGACATACCCCTATTATTGTAAATAAACATCCAGCTGTAGTAGAATTATTAGGTGAAAAATATCCATTGTACATTACAGATGGACACCGTAACGTATATAAATTACTTCAATCTGATAAATTAATACGTAAAGCTTACCGTTATTTAAAAAATCTTCATAGTCAAAATTTTTCTATTAGTACATTTTTAAAGTCCTTTCATAAAATCATTACAGATATTAACGCGTTCAAAAACTAAAAGTAAGCGCGTTCAAAAACCAAAAGTAAGCGCGTTCAAAAACCAAAAGTAAGTGCGTTCAAAAATTAAAGTAAGCGCGCGTTCAAAAACCAAAAGTAAGCGCGTTCAAAAACCAAAAGTAAGCGCGCGTTCAAAAACTAAAAGTAAGTGCGTTCAAAAATTAAAGTAAGCGCGCGTTCAAAATAAACTCAGGTGTATTTATTTTATAATTATTACCAAAAATTTACGATAATTTTTTTATAGGTAATAATTATAAAAGGATGGGATACAACGACGACGCTCAAGTTTTTGAAAAACAAATTGTTATAGAAAATACATCTCAAGAAGCAGGTGTAACAAGTGGATCCATCATTAACAAGGGTACTTTATCTACATTAGACACCTACATTACTGGTCACACTATTGTCAATAATGTTAAAATCACACCCAACTTGAATGATATTATTTTCGAACAACAATCTACGTTAGCTAACAATCAAGCTAGTTTTACAAATATCACTGATTTCTCCTTTAGTAATTCTACAACCACGTCGTTTAAAGCAATCATTAATGTAACCGTCTCTGCCGGAGACGCCAAATACGCAGTATGGGAAATTAATGGTTTATATAAACCTTCCGGATGGGTTATCACATCCAGTTTTACCGGTGATTTAACCGGAATTGATTTCAGTATCGCAAACGAAGGAGGAATCGGACACGTTCAATATAAAAATAGCAATACGTCAGGTACTACTACTATCAGATATAGAGCTTCTACAACAGCTCCACCTGGAAGCACACCAATCGGTGTATCAGGAGGTGTTATAACAAATACATCTGGACCCTTTATAGCAAATAATTTAATTTACGCTAGTACAAATAAAACTCTTGCAACTACAGATATCACTTACAACTCCAACTTATTTACAATCGGAGGATCATCCAGATTCATAGGTGAAAACGCTACCAGTTTTGTTAGTTTCTCAAACGGTGGAGCAATTACATCCATGGGTGATGCATCAGTTGCTAAACGTATGATCATAGGAGAAAAAGTAGGTATTGCAACCACAGCTCCAAGTTATGCTTTAGATATAGTCGGTGATATTAACTTTACTGGTACTTTTTACAAAAATAAAAGTATTTATAGTGGATCTGAAATTTGGGCCACTAATGGAACAAACGTTTTTTATACACAGGGAAATATAGGTTTTGGTACAACTAATCCTAGTCATCAATTAGACGTTGTAGGCGGTATCCGATCTACGTCATTAAGTTCTGGATCAATTTCTACAACAGATATTATTGCCACCAATTCAACAATCGGTACATTTGTTTCTACAAATGTAAGCACATCAACATTAAATGCTTCAACTGGTATTACCGCTGCTAGTATACAAGTCACTAACGTTAATGCAACAACAGTTACTGCTTCTACCTTGTTAAATACCAACGCTGTTTCTACAAATGTTACTGCTGCAACCCTTAACTTGACTACTGGATTAACATCTGCAAGTGCATTAATTACAGGCGTAGTTGCTACTAATATTTCTACTGGTACTTTACAAGCTCCAAGTGGTATCACAGTTGGTAATATTAATTTTACAGGAAGTCTTTATCAAAATGGTGTTCCTTATTTAGGAAGTCAATGGACAAGTACTGCTGGAAATGTTAGTTATACATCAGGTTCAGTCAGTGCTATAAATATTGATACTACTACTATTACTGCTAGTACAATCTTGGCAAATACTATTACTGCTGGAACAATTAGTTTATCAGGTGATTTAATTGTTGGTGGTACTCTTACAACTGTAAACATTACAACAACTAATTTAACAGACGTCAATATTTCAACAGGTACATTAAATGCATCTAGTAGTACAATTTCTAATGTATTATTTACTAATATTAGTTCTAGTACTTTAATTGCATCTAGTAGTACAATTTCTAATGTATTATTTACTAATATTAGTTCGAGTACATTACTTTCTTCAAATGCAAATATTACTACATTAACTGCTGGTACATTTGTAAATACAGATGCTGTTTCAACAAATATTAGTTCTGCTACACTTAACTTGTCTACTGGTCTTACAACTGCTAGTGCTCAAATTACAAATGCAAATATCACTACATTAACTGCTGGTACTATTCTTGCAACAACAATTGTTGGATCTACATCCGTAAGTTCCGGTTTGTTGGCTGCTACAAATGTAACTGCTACTAATATCGTCGCTACTGGTATTACATCAGGATCTATTAATGCAACAACAATTGTTGGATCTACATCCGTAAGTTCCGGTTTGTTGGCTGCTACAAATGTAACTGCTACTAATATCGTCGCTACTACTTTAACTGCAGGAGCTTTGAAAACATCAGACATTTCCCTTGATGGTAACCTTGTTGCAACCGGTGATATCACTGCTTTTGGAAGTTTATCCGATAGACGCCTTAAAACTAATATTATCGATATTGACGCAGAATCTGCATTAAATACTGTCAAGTCTCTTAGACCTGTCACCTTTGACTGGAGAGATGACATCTTTAACGAATCTAAACGAGGATCTCATGATGTTGGGTTTATTGCTCAAGAAGTTGAAGAAGTTGTCCCACAAGCTGTAGCCGAATATAAAGAAATGAACAGTGGAACCTTTTATAAAAATATTAAACACGAACGTTTAATCCCATACCTAGTCGGCGCTATACAAAAATTACAACTTCGAATTGAAGAATTAGAAAAAAAAATCTAAACCTGCTAGAAAAAATTTGAAAGACCTGCGGACACAAACAACTAATTGATAAAGCGTGTTTTAAAATTAATTTAATATTATTTATGAATAAAAAAATAATATTATATAATAAGTACACTAGATCTTATGGCAACATCTAAAAAAATAATCGATATTGCTAATTCTTTAGACTTTGTAAATGATTATAATAATATAGGTATTACAGGAAATAATGCACGCATTAGTACAAGCACCTATGGAGAATTCCTATTATACTCGACATCAACCTCGACAAATGGATCAACTGGGTCAGTCGTATTATACAATGGAGGATTAAGTATTAATTGCACAACAAATGCATCAAGCATTACACGAGGAGGAGCTATAACTATTATGGGAGGAGCATCTATCTTCAAGTCTTTGCTAGTAGGAGGAAATATCGGAATCAACACATCTAACCCAACCGTACATTTAGATGTTAACGGTTCTGGAAATTTTATCAATACAAATTCTACAAATTCCACAACAACTAATCTTATTAGTACTAATATCACTTCTTCTAGCATTATTACTACAAATATCACAACTTCAAATATCAATTTCACTGGAAATATATATCAAAATGGTTCCTTGTACGTATCTTCACAGTGGAAATCTTTTAATAATAATATAGCGTATACTACTGGTTCTGTCGGTATAGCTACAACAGCTCCAGGAATAGGAATTACTCTTGATGTAGCTGGCACAGGAAGATTTACCAATATCATATCAACTGCTATTACTACTAATACTTTACAAGCAACAAATATTACAACTGGTAATATTAATTTTACAGGAAATTTATATCAAAACGGAGCATTTTTTGTTCCTTCACAATGGACAAGTTTTACTACTAATATAGCATATACAAATGGTAACGTGGGTATTGGTACAACTAGTCCAAGTTATCGTTTAGATGTTTCTGGAAATTATAGATTTTCAAATGCTACAAGTAGTTCTATCATTACAACTACAACAGCTTCTGATAATGTATTACAAATTCAAAACAATTCAAGTGTCGGAAATTCATCAATACAATACAATGATTATTTATCAAATACAAAATTGTTTACTGGTTATTCAAATCCTTTTAGTGGTTCAGCATTGGCAGGATCTAGTTATATAATGTCAGATACAGCCACTTCATTAAAATTAGTAGCTGGTAATAAAACAACTGTACCTGTTATCCTAAATGCAAGTGATAATTCAGTTTCTATAACTAGTTCAGTAGATTCAACCGATATTTATTCAGGTTCCTTAAAAGTATCAGGAGGTATAGGTGTAGAAAAAACTATTCAATTTGGTAATTATATTGCTTCTAATAGTACTTTATTAGAACCACCCACAACATCTACATATGGAGGAAACGGATCTCGATTTATTATTTCAAGAGGATCCTTAACAACAACACCATACGCTATAGGAATAGAAAATGGACACATGTGGAATTCATCTCCTTACGGGGGATATAAATGGTACACTAATACAACAGCTTCAATGCAATTAACTACTGGAAATTTGGTTATCGTAGGAGACATTACAGCATTTGGTAATATTTCAGATAAACGTTTAAAACATACTATTACACCCATCGATAATACAAATGCATTAGATATCATTAATACTCTAGAACCTGTTACATTTATCTGGAAAGATAATATTGCAAATACAAGTCGTAGAGGATCAAAAGATGTTGGTTTCATTGCACAAGAAGTAGAAAAATTAATACCTTATGCAGTATCAGAATTCACAGACTTGAATACAGGAGAAATTTTTAAAAATATGAAACACGAACGTATTATACCATATTTAGTAGCAGCCGTACAACACCTGCATAGGCTTGTTAAAAATTTACAAAACAATTAAAGTTATTTTATTAAACTTTTTTTAACAGTTTAATGTAATAATGTCATCTTCTATTAAATTTAGATGTTTAGACGATTCTGGTGATAATATTTTTTTGGTAGACTCACTAACTGGAACAAAAGTAAAAGCTACTCAACCATCTACAAATTCATCATCCGGTTCCCTAGTCGTATATGGAGGATTAAGTATTGATAATTCCACTAATTCTGTTAGTAGTACACAAGGTGGTGCATTAACAATTAAAGGAGGTGCCAGTTTTGAAAAGGACGTACATATAGGTGGAAATTTAACTGTATATGGCACTCAAACACAAATCATTTCACAAACCGTCAATGTATATGATAATTTAATTGTTGTTAATAGTTCACCTATTATTAATCGTGATGCCGGTATTCTATTTCAACGATACCAAATAGAAAATGACAGTGGACTAGGAACTATCGTAAATAATGACACACCTATCTTGACTGGTTCAATTTTATCTAGTAATAGCACAACATCCGTATTAGACGCAAGTACTTCTTTATCAAACGACGAGTATGTAAATTATTTTATTAAAATAACATCAGGAACCGGTGTAAACCAAGTCCGTAAAATAACAGATTACATAGGATCTTCAAAAACAATTACAGTCAATACACCTTGGACAATACAACCAACAGTAGGTGCAACTTTTAGTTTGTATAATAACATTTACGCTTCACAATATTACAAAACAGATTCTAATACATTTACTTTGGCTTACACTACAAATGACCCAGATATTATTTCCATTAACAATTGGGTTGGTCTAGATACAGGTCTTTTACGTATTTTTAACACTGATCAATGCTTAGGCCTTGGATCTGGAGGTAGTTTAACAGCATTAGGAGGCGCAAGTATATCAAAAGATTTATATATAGGTGGTGATATTACTGTAGGTAATGTAAATGCTACATCTATAACATCTAGTTCCGTAAAAATTTCAAATCTTACAACCGGCTCTTCTTTAAATCTTGAAAATTTTTATCTAGGATCTAACAAGTCTCTTTTAACTACACAATCTACTGGAAATGTCGACCAAAAAGAATTACTATTATTTAAAGAATACGAAAATACAATCCCGGATAGGATAAGATTACGAGCAGGAGCTTTAGCATTTGACACTTTTAGTAATACAGATGGAAATAGATATACAGAAAATATATCAATGTATATAAACTCTGATGGTTTAGTTGGTATTAATACTACGAGTCCTGAAGTAACATTTGATGTTAATGGTACAATTCGTGCAAATGGAGGTATTATTTCACTAGAAGATAACACATTAGGTAATTTATATACGCAAAATGGTAATGTTGGTATAAATATTCAAAATCCAAGTTATCGTTTAGATGTTAACGGAAATACTCACGTTTCAGGCGATTTATATATAGGTGGTATAATTTCTGGTGGGGATAGTACCTCTAGTACATTTTCTTATCTTACCTTAACTTCAACCGATGACGCAATCAATTATAGTACAGGATCTTTAGTAGTATTTGGTGGTATAGCTATACAAACATCAGCTGATGCTACTTCTGTGACTGCTGGTGGTAGTTTTTCTACACCAGGTGGTGTAGGTATTGCTAAACGTTTATTTATAGGTGAGGGTCTAGTATCAACGTATAATTCAAATACACTCGGGTCTATTTTTACAACAAACGGCAATGTAGGTATAGGTACAATGTCACCAACATCAAATTTACACATAAATGTAAATAGTATGGGTTCTTTACAATTTGGTCCAGGTAACAGTAATGGCGCCTATTTAGCAGGATCTTCTGGTAATTTATCAATCTATACTGGTAATAATAATACTGGAACTTTAATTGTTCAATGCTTACAAAATGGTAATGTAGGTATTGGTAATCAAAATCCACTTTTTAAATTAGATGTCAACGGCACATTAAATGCTACTACCTTTACAGGCGGTGAATTATATGTAACTAAATCAACTGTAGCCAATTCTGTTTTCACAAATATTAGTACAAATAATCTAATTTTAACCGGTTGTTCTACATTAGGAAATTTATATATCACTGGAGGTAATATAGGTATTAATAACACATCTCCAATTCATAATTTTGATGCAAAAGGTTCTCTTTATATAACTTCATCTTATCACCTTGGTAATAATAATGTCACTGATGTATCTGGTGGTTGTTTAAATATTGCTGGAGCTGTAGTTATAGGGACTAGCGGGGTTCATTTTGTACCAAGTGGATCTGGTAAACCTAGCGTTACAACAAGATCCCCTGGAAGTAAAATTATTTTGTCTCCTCAATTAAGTAGTACTAATGTTGATTATTCTATAGGTATAGAAAATTCAAACGTATGGTCAAGTACACCAAACTCAAATTGCGGATTTAAATGGTATCAAGGAATTGAAAATGTTATGAGTATCTCTACATCTGGATCTGTAATATGCCATTCTACTACAAATGCAAGCGGTATTAGTACAGGTGGGGCATTAACAATTGCTGGTGGAACAGCTATAACAAAAGATGTTTGGATAGGTGGTTCCCTTTTTGTAGGTAATCAAAATATATCAAGTATTTATGGAAATACATATATTAATAGTTTTAGCGGAACTGGTGTATTTACTATTAGCAATGTAGGTATAGGGAAAACAATGTCTAATACAAATTATAAAATTACTGGAAATTTAAAGACAACTACTGACAATACAAATATCTATACAGTTTCGTTTAAAGGCTTAACAACAACTACCTTTGATGCTGTAATTTATCGTATAGATAGTTTAGGATCTGGATGGACAGATTCTAATTTATATTTGTCATGGCAAATCACACCTTGATTTATTCTTATTTATTCTTATTTATTCTTATTTATTATTATTTATTATTATTTTTTTATTATAATAATATATATAAATGTCATATCCGTCCAAGACTGAATTTGACAATTTACGAAATAGTTTACCACTTACGTATCAAACGCGTGGTAATTATGCTTTTCGCACAGATTTAGCTAGTAATATAAATACTGCTTTAAGAAATGTCAATACAGCGCTTGCTTTTTATGCAAAAAAAAACGATATACCTATCGTCCCGGCTAATGTAGCTACAAAAACTGATTTAGCTGGTTATGCTTTGGCTTCAGATTTGAGTAAATATCAACCTGCGGGAAGATATGTTTCTCCAAGTGAACTTGAGGCTTATCAAGCTAAAGGTGACTACGCTTCAGCTAAAGACTTGGTATCTTATGCAAAATCATCTGATCTTGTTAATTTTCAACCTAAAGGTGAATATGCTTTGGCTGCAGATTTAGCCTCTTATGCAAAAGAATCTTCTTTGGCATCTTATCAACCAAAGGGAGACTACGCAGTAAAATCTGATCTTGGTGGTTATCAACCTAAAGGTAACTATCAAACTGCTGGTAATTACGCACTCCAAACTGATCTTGTTGGTTATCAACCTAAAGGTAACTATCAAACTGCTGGTAATTACGCACTCCAAACTGATCTTGTTGGTTATCAACCTAAAGGTAACTATCAAACTGCTGGTAATTACGCACTCAGAACCGAGCTTGCTAATTATGCTTTAACTAAAGATTTTGCCAATTTACAACCTAAAGGTAACTATCAAACTGCTGGTAATTACGCACTCCAAACTGATCTTGCTGGTTATCAACCTAAAGGTAGTTACGCACTCAAAACTGATCTTGATGGTTATCAAGTTAAAGGTACCTATCAAACTGCTGGTAATTATGCACTCCAAACTGATCTTGTTGGTTATCAACCTAAAGGTACCTATCAAACTGCTGGTAATTATGCACTCCAAACTGATCTTGCTGGTTATCAACCTAAAGGTAGTTACGCACTCAAAACTGATCTTGATGGTTATCAAGTTAAAGGTACCTATCAAACTGCTGGTAATTATGCACTCCAAACTGATCTTGCTGGTTATCAACCTAAAGGTAACTATCAAACTGCTGGTAATTATGCACTCAGAACCGAGCTTGCTAATTATGCTTTAACTAAAGATTTTGCCAATCTTCAAGTTAAAGGTAACTATCAAACTGCTGGTAATTACGCACTCCAAACTGATCTTGCTGGTTATCAACCTAAAGGTAGTTATGCACTCCAAACTGATCTTGCTAGTTACGCACTCAAAACTGCTCTTGCTGGTTACGCACTCCAACCAACTTCTGGTAGTTACGCACTCCAAACTGAGCTTGCTGATTATCAACCTAAAGGTAACTATCAAACTGCTGGTAATTATGCACTCAGAACCGAGCTTGCTAATTATGCTTTAACTAAAGATTTTGCCAATCTTCAAGTTAAAGGTAACTATCAAACTGCTGGTAATTACGCACTCCAAACTGATCTTGCTGGTTATCAACCTAAAGGTAGTTATGCACTCCAAACTGATCTTGCTAGTTACGCACTCAAAACTGCTCTTGCTGGTTACGCACTCCAACCAACTTCTGGTAGTTACGCACTCCAAACTGAGCTTGCTGATTATGCTAAGACTGCTGGTGCTACTACATTTGGTGGACAAGCTACTTTTAACAAAAATGCAATAGTTAAAACAGAAGGTACTATACCGTTTGAAGTTTTAGGAACAGGAGGTTTAAGAGTAACTGGAGGAGGTTTAACTGTTACCGGTGATTCCACATTTGGTGGTAAATTAAATGTTACTAGTATAGTCAATATTGGTAACTTATTTGCCACTTCTGGTTCAATTACTAATTTAATCGCTACTAATATAAGCGCTGCTTCTATAGCTGGTTATCAAACTGCTGGTAATTACGTACTCCAAGACGCTCTCAAAACTTCTCTTGCTGGTTACGCACTCCTACCAACTGCTGGTAGTTACGTACTCCAAGACGCACTCCAAACTTCTCTTGATAAATACGCACTCAAAACTGAGCTTACCTCATTGCAAGGCTCTACCGGTGCACTCCAAACTAATCTTGATAATTACGTACTCCAAGAGGCACTCAAAACTGAGCTTGCTAGTTATGCTAAGACTACTGGTGCTACTACATTTAAAGGACAAGCTACTTTTGATGGTAATGCAATAGTTAAAACAGAAGGTACTATACCGTTTCAAGTTACAGGAGCAGGAGGTTTAAGAGTAACTGGAGGAGGTTTAACTGTTACCGGTAATTCCACATTTGGTAATTTAAATGCTACTAATATAATCGCTACTAATATAAGCGCTGCTTCTATAGCTGGTCTTGATAAATACGCACTCCAAACTGCTCTTGCTGGTTACGCACTCCTACCAACTGCTGGTAGTTACGCACTCAAACCAACTGCTGGTAGTTACGCACTCCAAACTGCTCTTGATAACTACGCACTCCAATCTTCTCTAGCTAGTTACGCACTCAAACCAACTGCTGGTAGTTACGCACTCCAAACTGAGCTTGCTGATTATGCTAAGACTGCTGGTGCTACTACATTTGGTGGACAAGCTACTTTTAACAAAAATGCAATAGTTAAAACAGAAGGTACTATACCGTTTGAAGTTTTAGGAACAGGAGGTTTAAGAGTAACTGGAGGAGGTTTAACTGTTACCGGTGATTCCACATTTGGTGGTAAATTAAATGTTACTAGTATAGTCAATATTGGTAACTTATTTGCCACTTCTGGTTCAATTAGTACGTTCTCTTCAGGTAATGCTTCAATTACTAATTTAACTATTGGTAATTTTAGCGTGGGTAATATAATCGCTACTAATATAAGCGCTGCTTCTATAGCTGGTTATCAAACTGCTGGTAATTACGTACTCCAAACTGAGCTTGCTGGTTATGCTAAGACTGTTGGTGCCACTACATTTGGTGGACAAGCTACTTTTACGGGTAATGCAATAGTTAAAACTGCTGATACTAAACCGTTTGAAGTTACAGGACCAGGAGGTTTAAAAGTATCTGGAACAATTTTAGCACCAGCAGGTATATATGGTGTTGACCCAACTGATAAAATTAGCTATGGTAATAATACATTGGGTAATTATGGTTTAAAATGGGCAAGTGAAACAGGTAATATTCACGGACCAACAGCATTTTTATCTTCGTACGGTGGTATAAAAATGTTTACACAAGGTCAAGAAAGAGTAAATATCGACGCGGATGGTAATGCAACATTTGCAGGAGGTGCAACTATAAATGGTGGACAAGCTACTTTTAACAAAAATGCAATAGTTAAAACAGAAGGTACTACACCGTTTGAAGTTTTAGGAACAGGAGGTTTAAGAGTATCTGGAGGAGGTTTAACTGTTACCGGTGATTCCACATTTGGTGGTAAATCCACATTTGGTGGTAATTCCACATTTAGTGGTAGTTTAGCTGCTAACCACATGTTCCTAGAAAGTGGAACTGATCCTTCCCTGCGTTTAGGACCTGCTATTAAGGATACAGGTACTGCTCGTCTTAATATTCAAGATAAATCTGGTAATTATATGAAATTCTTTCAGGGTACAACTGAAAAGGGTTCTATTATTAACACTACAGCAAATGGAGTAGAAGTAAACGTTGGTAAAGTATCTGCAGGTAATGCTGAGATTACTAATTTAACTGTTGGTAATTTTATCATGACAGGTGCTCCTACATTTAGTTCACAAGCTACTTTTAAGGGTAATGCAACTGTTACAACTGCTGATAGTAAACCGTTTGAAGTTACAGGAGCAGGAGGTTTAAGAGTAACTGGAGGAGGTTTAACTGTTACCGGTGATTCCACATTTGGTGGTAAATTAAATGTTACTAGTATAGTCAATATTGGTAACTTATTTGCCACTTCTGGTTCAATTAGTAC
>Ga0209353_10000133_pt1 | contig 43060 bp, 47 predicted proteins | sample LauGreSpBDMM15SD_2_FD_187561 | JGI IMG/M metagenome (GOLD analysis project Ga0209353, IMG submission 187561) | Freshwater lake microbial communities from Lake Michigan, USA - Sp13.BD.MM15.SD (SPAdes) (version 2) | ecosystem: Environmental > Aquatic > Freshwater > Lake | place: Lake Michigan... | reverse complement strand
TATCAGGCATCCGTTGCGTTCCATTGGCCTTTGATTTTGTCAAAGTGTTTGCCGTTTTTTCTCCGTCCCACCAAGTTGGTTGTTTAATTGGAGCAGAAAATGTCAGGTGTTCTCCTCGACTACTTGGAACTCCACCATCGCCACCGCTTCTAAGGCAGCCAGCAACATCGGCGGAAGTTCCTTGCCTCGACGAGCTGCGCGTCGCAGAATACCTGAGCATGCTTTCTTGCTCAAATAAAACCTTTGCGGGACCGATGTGATCTCCAACACATCCGACAACGAAGACACGCCGTCTGCGCTGCGGGACGGCTCGTGGATGCCCGTGTGTTCTGCACCATTGAGCGTCAAGAATTCTGTAGGCGAACCCATACCCCAATTCCCCCAACCCTCCGAGGAAGGAACCAAAATCTTTTCCTCCGTTGGACGACAGCACTCCAGGGACATTTTCCCAAACGATCCACTTGGGTTTGAGATGCTCAGCAATTGCGAGAAATGTGAGCATAAGGTTTCCGCGTGGATCTTTAAGTCCTTGTCGGAGTCCTGCGATTGAGAAGGATTGGCAGGGAGTCCCTCCGACGAGGAGATCGATATCTCCTGCCCGAAGAGACCAATCTCTGAATTTTGACATGTCGCCATAGTTTTTTACCTTTGGATAGTGGTGTGCGAGAACTGCTGAAGGAAACGGTTCGATTTCTGAAAAGCCAATTGGTGTCCAGCCGAGTGAATGCCAAGCAACCGATGCGGCTTCGATGCCTGAGCAAACGGATAGATATCTCATTTGGTGTAAATCCTCATTGGTTTCAAATTTTCTTGTGGAACAAAGTAGGCTGCACTTCGCCCGTTTGGTGCAGAAATATATTGGGAATCCTTGGCATTGAATCCTTCGATCCATCCGCTAATTTTGTAGTTGGGGCAAGTGCCAGTCACAAGAATGTAATTCTCGTTGTCGCCGTCTTGGTCTCGAACAATCAACCTGCCTTGTTCAAGTGGTGTCCACCTGACCTGTATGCCAACGAGATCTGGCGACTTGTATGTGTCCACAGATCCTGAGAAATAGATTCCCAGTGCTTTGGCAACTGCGACTTCGGCTAGTGCGCCTTCGACATCGATGCCCCAGGGATCGCCTTGTGTGCTTCCACGGTCGAGTTTCTTGGCGATGGATGAGACACGACGACGAACTCCGACCATTGCTCCCATGATAATTTCATATGGTTCGAGGGTGATGTTCACAATTTCCTCTTGATCAATTTGTTGAGTTCGCTTCGAGCGATCATCATCTGTTCGTGATTCAGGTTGGAGGTCACAAGGATTGATGTGCCAGCGCGACGAAATGCGTCGATGTATTCGAGCAGGGTTTCTTTGGTTGGCTTGGTGTTGTTTTGCAGTTCCTTGATTGATGATCGAAGCGATTTAATTTCGTTGATTGCAAGATTGCATCCTCCGACGATGCGTTGATCGTGATTAAAATCTCGCTCGACTTCGAGCCAAATCAGAGGGTCGTGACGAAGTTTGATTGGGTTCTCATAGTCCATTCTTGTAGTTCCTCATTTCAATTTTCATTTCAACCATGGCAATTTCTGCTTGTGTTGCATCAAGATCTGCAAGCCTTGCCATCAACAATATTTCAAGTGATTTGTTGTTGCGCCTGAAATCAGCCCACGCCCTGTTTTTAACATCACGATAATGCCACAGGTTTGTTTGTAGGTCTTGCAAAGTTTGCCCCAACTCGTTTTTATATTCTTTATATTCTTGGGCGTTCATTGCGTCTCCTTGAAGCAGTCCCATTTACGCAAATCTGCATCTTCTTCTGGTGTGAATTTTTTATCTGATTCAGAACTCCATTGGCAAACTTCGCGCCGTGCCTCGTCTCGCTCCTGAATCAATTGTTGTCTTTCTTCAATAAGTTTTTCAATTGACTGCCGTAATACATAAACAAAATTGCTCATTTCGCCACCTGAATTCTGTATGCAACCATTCCGATTGCGGATTGGTTCCACTCGGATATGTTTGCTGGGAGTGGGCTGACGATGTAATGCTCTGCTCGAAGTGCATTGACAACTGACCTGACAATTTCCCTTGGCGTTGACAGGATGAGGTTGAGTAGTCCATCGTCTTGGGCTGGATCTTCCTGCGAATGGTTGCGAATTCGACCACCGACCTGCTTGGCATAGGACTCGGCTGTGGTTCGGTCGGGGCAGTCGGTCGAGAACTTGCAGGGCAGTCCTGTGTGTTTGGATGGGCGTTCAAAGTCCACCCACCACTTTGCGCTAGCAGGTGTTGGACCTGAGGGTCGAAACCGTCTTGCCTCCTCAATCTTGCCGTAGGCTTTTAGGATCTGCGAGATCTCAGGAGTCCAAGACGCGCTGGACATCTTGTGGTCATCGATTGCGTCATAGAGGTAAACCTGATTGAGTCCACGGAGTTGCTTCTTGAACATCTTCCGCAACTCGTTGTTCTCATCTCCCCAGTCGGCTCGACTCCACATTTGTCGAATTCGGATCTCGTTGTGTTCCCAAGTTCGTTCGTCTTGCATTGTTTGCCTTTCTTAAAAGTTAGATTCCAAATTCCTAGGAAACGCCGTAGAGACATTCTGACGCGTTCCTCCTCGCTCCTGACTCCGTGATAGCCAATTGGTCAAGAAACGCCTCCAGAGCCGTTTACGGGCTTGCGTTGGGTTGCTAGTCAACCACTCGGTCATCTTTTGCAACTCCTGATCAATGTTGACGGCTGGGAATGCGACATTCCAACCTGCTCGGTCGATGTCGTTGATGCCAACCCAACTCGTTTCAACTGACCAAAAAATGTGATCGGATTTGGCTGCTTGTTTTTTTACAGATTTTTCGCTCTCCGCAAGTAGAGAGATCAATTCCCTTTGAATTGTATTTGGAGTAATTGATACTGTATTGGTAATAGCATCTAGCATGGGATCCTCTAAGGATGAATTAAGGATCCCACTGTGGGATCCAACAAGGATCGGCTTTTTCCAACGAACTTCATTTGCCTTTTGCGATCTTTCGGTCATTTTCTGCGATGATTCTAGCATTTTCTGTCTCTCCTCCTCGACTCTTGGGTGGATGAGGACAACTTCAGAAACGGAAGGAATCCTGACTGCTTTCCATCGAGCAACTGCTTCAGAAAGCGAACGGAAATGTTTAAAATTTGTAATGGCTTTGAGTTTCTTGGTGTCACTTGGACAGTATCCACGGTCCCAAGAATAGAGGATCATCCTCATGTGAATGCCAAAAGTTTCAGCCGACATATCGCTGCACGATGCGACGATGTCGGACACCCAAAGTTTGATCCACGGACTTTTATTCATGCCGATCCTTTATTCAAAAAGGGCAAGTGCGCTCTGGCTCGGCAACGCACCTGCCCTGGGAGGTTTGCATGATTCAAAATGGCAAATCATCTTCAGGCTTAATGGCAACTGGTGCAGCCTTCTTTGGTGCAGGAGCCTTCACAACTACGCTTGCCAGTTGGCGAGTGATCTGCTCTTGATCTTCTTGACGAGGGACATAGGCAGGTGCATCCTCATTGATTTGTCGGGCTGGCATTTCGGCATCCTTCGGCGGGAACATAGACAGCAGGATTGATTCGCCACCCTTGCCAGTCAAATCAGGAACACCTGCGGGGTTGAACCAACGCGCAAGCATAATGAACTTGCCACCATCGTCATTCTGCATGACTGCTCCGACATTCTGCCAACGCCCTTTTTCCTTGCCATCTGCACCTGTGTACTTGCCAATTTTTGCACATAAATCATAAATTTTAGTCGTCATAATTTTCTCCAAAGTTAGGGTGAATAGAAACCTGAACAAAGCCACCGAGACTGTCTTTCGACAACCTTGCGGTGACTGACATAAACTGATTGTCATTGATCCCAAGCGCATCACACATGCCATCCAGCCCAGATTTCATTCGGGCAATGAGATTGTCACGGTCATAAAGACGGCGGTCGGGCGGCACAAAGACCATTGCCAGGTCGAAATCCTGACCGTACTTTGCTTTCTCTGGATGCTGATCTCTTGTTAAAAGGTGGCATTTTGCGCGATAATTAGCCTTTGCTTTTGCCAGCGCAGCCCAGTGTAAACGCTTGTTTGGGCTTAATTCTGTGGGTGGAAATGGTAGTTGTAACTGGATCACGGGTACCTCTCTTGCACACGATAACGACATTTATGGCGATCCGTCAACACATTTTTTAGACAAATAAAAAAAACTTTTATCCACACTAAAGTACCCTTGACATACTTGTCGATACCTATTACAATCTAACCATGTGCAACACAAACAACATCCGCGGCAAAGTTAAAAATCGGTCAATCAAATTCTTTGACGCAAATGGCGTAGAAATGCCATCGCAATCTTGCGTTGTAATTCACCGCTCAAATTTCGTGGACTGGGGAATTACCCTCGAAGAATGCGTTGGTCTTGAGCCATCCGTATCAGGATGGTTTGCCGTGTACAAACCTAGCGATCCAACTTTGCGCCAATTTGTTCGCGCAATTTCATATGCCAAATACCCAAGTCTTCACTCGTGTGATGACCGTTGTCGCAAAGCCAAGGGACACAACTGTGAGTGTGCCTGTGGCGGTGCGAATCACGGAATTGCTTGTTCAAAAACTCACAGCACAGCAGGAGCATCATGATCGTATGCATCGGTTTTATCGTCGCACTCGTTGCGGTCACTTGGTTTCTCAATGATTCGTCAATACCTGACGATGTCGTCAACACAGATTATCAGAAAGGAAAGCACAAATGAAAAAGAATGATCAAGTACATGGCGGTCCATTTGATCGTGGATCAGCCGACAGTTTTTATCATCGAGTCCCTTGTCCGCATTATTTATGCAACATCCGTGGAAGAATTGAAGCGCATGAAATGACAGAGGAACAGATTGCAGAATACAAAGCAGGATATGAAGACAATCAAGCAACAGGCGGAAGAAAGGAATACAAATGAAACCAACAATTGAAAAGATCGAATTCGTCAACACAGAATCGTGGCTCCAAGAACGAATGAAGGACATCACTTCAACGGAAGTCTCTGCGCTCTATGGACTTTCTCCATATCTCACAGAGTACGAATTGTTTCACACCAAGAAAGATGGTGTGGTCGTCCGCATCGAAGAGAACGAACGAATGACTTGGGGCAAGCGCCTTGAGTCGTCAATCGCAATCGGTGCAGCCGAAGACTCAGGCTGGACTATTAGCAAGTTGGGTTGCTACATGCGTCAACCTGATGCAAGGATTGGTTCGTCATTCGACTTTATGATTGATGCTGGGCATGCTTCTGGAAAGCCAGGAATTCTTGAAATCAAGAATGTGGACAATCTTGCATTTAATATTAGGTGGATTGATAATGGAGATTTTAACATCGAAGCGCCTGAACACATCGAACTCCAGATTCAGCATCAGATGGAGGTCGCCGACATCGATTACTGTGTCCTCGTTGCTTTGGTTGGTGGCAACCGCAAGGTGTCCATTACTCGACTTCGAGATCGTGAAATCGGCGCTGACATCCGCGCCAAGGTCAAGGCTTTTTGGCAGCGGGTTGACTCGAACAGTCCACCGTCTGCCGACTACACCAAGGATGCAGACTTCATCATCGACAGGCTCAGCAAGAATGTCGATGCGAACCTCATCGCAAAGTCGGACGAATCTTTGGACGCATTGATTCAGCAGTATCGTCATGTATCGGCTGAGGCTGATTCATACGATGAACTGAAGAAGGCGACCAAGGCGCAGATTCTCGAACGCATTGGCAGCGCGTCGAAGGTGCTGTCTCCTCTTGGATCTATTTCATGTGGGTTCACCAAGGATTCAGTCGGCACAATGATTACACAAGACATGGTCGGGACCCTTGTTGGGTCTCGTAAGGGGTATCGAATGTTTAAGTTTACAGCAAAGAAAGAAGGCTAAATTGAAGATTTATCTCGTTACGACACGGACTGGAGATCTGCTCATCAGGGCAGAATCCAAATCAAAGGCGATCAAGGCTTGCACAAGTGACATCGTCGCTCGTCTTGCCACAGCGGAGGACATCCTGAACAACCCTGAACTGCGGGTTGAAGACATATATTTCAGTCGTTCACACGGAGAGGAGCAAGGACAATGAGTGAGATTACAATCAGTCCAGTTGAGGCAATGAGGTCAACACTTGTCAGAATGCAACCTGACTTCACGGCTGCCCTGCCAACGCAGATCACAGCGGAGAAGTTTGTCCGCACCACTATGACGGCGGTGCAGATGAACCCTGCGCTGTTGCAAGGTGATCGGCGCAGTTTGCTAGGTGCTTGCATGAAAGCCGCTCAGGACGGCTTAATGCTGGACGGTCGAGAAGCCGCCTTGGTTGTCTTTGGGCAGAAGGTTCAGTACATGCCCATGATTGGTGGCATTCTCAAGAAACTTCGCAACAGCGGAGACCTCTTGACGATCTCTGCCAATGTGGTGTTTGAGAAGGATATCTTCGACTTTACCCTTGGCGATGACGAGAAGATCTCACATAAGCCGTATCTTGGACGGCTGAAGGGAGACATCATCGCCGTCTACGCCATTGCAAAGACAAAGGATGGCGGTGTCTACCGTGAAGTCATGACCATCGATCAAGTCGAGAAGGTCAGGGCATCTAGTCGCGCTAGTGGCGCTGGACCGTGGACACAGTGGTTTGATGAGATGGCAAAGAAGACTGTCATCCGCAGACTGTGCAAGCGATTGCCATCGTCAGCGGACATCGATCAGGTTTTTGCGTCAGAGGCTGAGGTGACTGGCTTCGCTCCTCCAGTCCAGTTGCAAGAGTCCATTCAACCAGTCCCTGCCAGCCGACTCAAACAGTCAATGGCAAAGGTTGAAGAACAGGAGGTGGGTGATGACGGAGATGACAATGCTGAAGCCTAAAGAGTTGGCGGCTCGGTGGAAGATCACCGAGCAATGCCTAAAGACCTGGCGGTGGAAGCAGATCGGTCCACCCTATGTAAAGATCGGCGATCAGAAATGCTCACGGATTCTCTACAAACTGACTGACATCGAGAAGTTCGAGATGACAAACAGTTTTGGTTGATCAAAGATTGGCATCACAAACAAAAACCCCTAGATTTTGTCTAGGGGTTTTTGCATGACACAAGTGGATGGCTCAACGCCAAACAAAGAAAGATCAGTCACTATGGTAGATCAGTTTGTGGTGGGGGCGTGTCCACCGCCTCGCACCATGCTTTTCGACGAGCATTACTCGCCTTGATTTGTTTGATCGTTTCTGGCGTGTCACGAGAAGACCAAGTAATAGGAATCCACACAGCGCATTCAGTCCCGCCTGTTGCCATCGTCTTCGAGCAACCCACCATCAGTATCACTGCGCCTACAAGAAGCAATGCCAGCATCTGTCGCATCTTTTAGTTTCTCCTGCGCTTTTCGAGCCTGTTCAAGTGATGATTCCATCGACCCACTTTTTTTTGCTGTAGACACCAGCGTTTGAATGATCCAACCAACGAGCAGAGTCGCTCCAATCGCCAAGAAGATTTCAATCACGCCTTCTTCGCCCAAACAGACCAGGCTGCGGTTGCGAGAGTTGCCAATGCGCCAGCGATGATTTCTACATTCGCTGCATCAACCATGCCCTTGCCAATGAAGTATCCACCAACTGCTGCTACGACTGCCCGAACGATTCCTGCAATTTGATCTTGTTTCATTTTAATCTCCAATTAAGGTGTCCGATCCAACCTCTTGAACAACGCGTTCAGGGTTGCTTCTATCTTGTTAAATCCAATTTTCATATCTTCTTTCAACTCACGAACCTCTTCCTTGAAATCGTCCTTGCGCGTGTAAACAACTGGAAGGTCTCGTTCAATTTGGCGCAAGTCTTTCTTGAGTTCGCAGATCGCATCCCAAACAATTTTCAGAATCCACCCAGCACCTGCACCAGCCGCTGCGAAGATCCAATTTAGGAATGTCTGATCCATATTCATTTATGACCTCATGCTTCCAAGAACTGAAATTGCGACATAGCACGGTGTTCCACCATACTGACCTGACTTTACACCAATGGTGTAATAGACCAAGTCAGGCTCGAATCCTACATCCTCAGAAGTCTTTGTCCATCTATCTACATCAAAATATGTGATGAGATCCCACGACCTTTGAACGGTCACGGTTGTTCCAAGAAGTGACCCTCCAGCAGCGTTAGATATGGACACATTGAACCAACCGTTAATCCCAATTGGAGTCGTCCATTGAGTCCCGCCAGTAATTGTTGTTGCTGTTTGAATTGGCATTGTTGTTTATCCTAAGGCTGTTTGAACCCAATCCTCGCCAAGCGTAACAGCCTCCGCAAATGCAATTTTGTCGGCAGTTGTCTTGCAGAGGAAATGTTTATACATCAGTTGAGCCAACAAACTCTCCATTCGGAATTGATTTGGCTAACAGATAAGCAGATTTTACCTCATTCATTCCCGCAGCATCAATGACCGCAGGGGAAAACCATGTATCAAAATCAATCACGGGAATGGTTCTTTCATCAAGAGGAATCTTGTTGTCTACTCTGGCTTGTTCAGAAACATAGCCATCCAAAAGAACTGTACCTGTCTTGGCGGTATGATTCAGATTCAGAGTACGAATCTTCCAATATTGCGAATAAGTTCCCGTAGGATGCTGAATAATTTGTTGTAGTGCCATTAGGTTGACTCCAATACTGATACGATAACATCAATTCCCGCAGTTAATCCCGCTGTAACTTTGATAGTGTCTCCTGTTTCAAGTGGAATTGGTGCATCAAGTGCTTGGTATGTTGATTGAATTGGAACTGCTGCTGCACGAACAATGTAGTAGCCTGTTGCTCCCTTGAACAACTGAATAGATACACTATTGGCTAGTGTTGTGCTTGTGTTAGCAATATGAATTGCGTTCACTATTGCAGTTCCTGTAATTCCTGCATAAACCGTTGTCAGGCTAGTCGTATCGACTGAAGTTGCGTAATTTTTATATGCGTCTGGCATTAGTATTTCCTTTAATATTTATACTGTTGGTGCTGCGTTTTTATATGGGTGATCATTAGGAAGATTTGCTTGCAATCCCCATTTGTGTGCAAGATAACCTTCGATTTTTTGTCTTTCAGATGTATCCCAAGAATAATTTGATATAATGATTTCTGCCATCTTCCCGTCGTAGGAATAACCACTAGGATAATCACCTAAAATAAATGCTGCGCCTAATGTAGGAGTATCACTCAGTCCACCACTTGAGTGACTGTTGAGGGTTCCTGCCACATGGGCAGTTCCAGCACCCGATCCTGTCTTGATTAGCGTAAAGAAAGTTCCAGTATTAACTACAAAGAATGATCCTCCATCATATGTTCTGTAGTTGGATGTAGTATCGCCCCAATACAATCCCCCATTACTTTTGATTTCAACCAAGAATTTAAAACCACTTTCTGGCACATAAAGCAAAACTGGTAAGTTGCTGATTTTATCTGGCTTTACTGCCCATGCCATGCTGTAGGTATTGTCTGCCGATAATTCTGAATGTAATGTTGGTGTTCCTCCACTTATAGTCATTGCATCGTTCGAACCATCCCAATCAACGAGTCCTAATGAGTTCATTCCACTAGAAATATATGTTGGTTGGTTTGCCGAAGTTGCTTGCGTTGCGTGTCTTCCATTTCCACTCTTGTCGTTCCATTGAGAAACGGTGGTGCTATTAAGAGTTATAGTAGATGCATCTGCTGCATCTAGCCAAAGTGCTGTTGTGATTTGTGCAGGTGTCCATTCAGTACCAGCAATAACAACAGTATTAACAAACACTCCCAAATCTCTCTCCATGTAATGCTTCAACATAGGAATGGTTCCTGCCTTTGTACGGCGTTGATCTGTGGTGCCACAGTATCCTGAATTGAGTCGCCATCTTCTCATGATAAGAACCATCCTCTTAGTTCTTTACCCGCATTGCCGTCAAGTTTTTGGATTGCTTGGAGGATGGTATCGGTCGCCGCAACTGTTCCCGCGCCGCTTACATAACCTGTAATAACCTTGCCAATAACAGCACTATTTGCAACGGTTGCGTTAAGTCCGCTTGTTGTGACTTCGCCTGTCAGATTTGGATTTGTGACTGTGTTTGCATTTCCTGAAATAGAACCATCAATAATTCCAGCGATAGTTGCGCTTCCGTCAACAACTAAATTCCCGCCAACTTTTATTCCTTCGACAGAAGATATTGTTGATAAACCACTAATTGTACCGTTAACAGTTAATACGCCTCTTACATTTGAAGATGTAAATGCGCCTGTAGGTCGAATGTTTCTCATGATATTGCAGTCCCTACAAAATTAATTGTGTTTGACCCCAATCCTCACCAAGCGTTGCAGCGTCTGCGAATGCGATCTTGTCAGCGGTCGTTGCGTTTTCCATGATGTGTGGCAGCGTCAGGCAGTTGCGAAGGTGTCGCACATTGCGATCAATGGTGTCGTGGATTTCGTCGCTGTGCTGATCGTCCGCAACGATCTGATTGATGAGGTCAACGGAGTCGTGCGATGCCTTTATGTCTTGTGCGATTTGCTCGGTTGTGCGTGGAATTGGTTCAAGAACGATAGGAATAATTGGTTCAGTAGTCATAGTTTTCTCAATAGGATGGATACCAAAAACCAGTCGTTGCGTCGTAGGTCATGATTAGCGCACGACCAACAACCGCAGTCGATGCGAGTGCAATATTTTCATTTTCTGTTGTTGTAAAGATGCCTGTTGGAATGAGCGTGATCTGTCCACCTGTTGCTGCAATTCCTGTTGGAGCGACGATCTCATCAATTGCGGTTGTGCCTGAAACGAATGTGATCTGCTTTGTCGGTGCAATCGTCCCTGCGCTTGCAATTGTTGGCGCAACTTGCCCTGTTGAGTTGACTCCGAAAATTCGATTTGCAGTTGTTGACGATGTGCCGATGACTGTCGTGTTTGCGCCGAGTCCGATGGCTTGATATCCGATGACAACGGAGTTGGAATCTGATTGCGTTCCCCGTGTGTCACGACCGAGATAGACCGAGTTGTTTGCGGTTGTGAGTGCGGTTGTTCCATCCGCTTGGAAGCATCCCGCCTGACGACCAATCGCAGTGTTGAGCGCACCAGTCGTAATGTTAAAAAGTGCATCTAATCCGACCGCTGTATTGTGATTTGCAGTCGTGTTCTGTAGCGCACCGTAGCCCATCGCAGTGTTGTAACTTCCTACGGTATTTTCTTTCAGAGACGAGTATCCGACTGAGCAATTCCCCACACCTGTCGTCACAAGTGTTCCGACCGCATAGCCGAGCAAAGTATTCTTATTGCCAGTGGTGATGTGACTTCCACAACCCGATCCGATTGCAGTGTTTAATATTCCACCCGCTATCGTTGCTTCAAGAGCATTCGCACCGACCGCTAGGTTTGTCGTGTCTTGCAAAAGCCCAACGCCGATTCTCTGCGAGTTGATGTACGAATCCTTTGCAACGCCAACACCACCCGAAACGATCAGCGCACCTGTCGCTGATGATGTCGATGCGGTCGTGTTCGTTCCTGTAATCACGCCGCTTGTGTTGACGGCGGTCAGCGTTCCTACAGATGTCAAACTCGACGCAAGGACATTTGACGCAAGGGTCGCACCCGTGAGAGTCACTGCGTCTGCCGTATAATAAAGAAGGGATGACCAAGATGTAGTTCCATCACCCGCCTTAATTCGTCTGGTATCTGTTTCCAAACCTAACTCACCTAACAATAAAACAGGGTTAGATGCTGTCCATTGTGCAGCAGTACCTCGTCTTATTTGAATTTTAGACACCATTAGGTTCTTTCTATTAGTATTTATGCCGTTGGTGCTGCGTTTTTATAGGGGTGATTATTGGGAAGATTGGCTTGTAGTCCCCATTTGTGTGCAAGATAACCTTCGATTTTCTGTCGGTCTGAATCTGTATTCTTTACATCACAGAAAATTACTTCGGCTATATTTCCTTCGAGTGATGAACCATATTGATCATTACCAAGATAACAGTTATTGTCACCAAAAACAGTACCTGAACTAACAGTCCCCGCACTTCCTTGAGATGTTCCATTTTGGTAATACAAAAAAGCATTTGTGGCTTGGTCTGCAATCATTCCACAGATTTTATATGTTGAACCAACAAATCCCACAGGAGAAGGTGTTGTATATACACCCCAATAAGTAGAACCGTCTCCAAACAACATATTTCTTGTTCTACCTGCTGATCTACTAATGATCACAGTTACACTATAATAATTGCCGCCTGTGCGATTTCCCACAACATAAAGTGAATTGTTACCATCATCATTAAATGGGATTGCTGCTCTATTGAGATTATCATTGGAAACAAAATTTACTACATTCTTTCCATTCAAGGCTGTTATTGAATAAACAGGTTGATTACCTGCCGTTGCCTGAGAGAAGTTTCTACCATTTCCGCTCTTGTCGTTCCATTGAGAAACGGTGGTGCTATTAAGAGTAATTGTTGCTGTATCTGCGGCATCGAGCCAAAGTGCTGTTGTGATTTGTGTAGGTGTCCATTCACCACCAACAAACTCTCCACCAGGAAACCCACCATTAATTATACTTACATTACCATCAAGTTTTTGAATGGCTTGTAATATTGTATCAGTAGAAACAATTGCTCCTGAACTTTGTATATACCCATTAAGCACTTTAGCAATAACCGCACTATTTGCAACGGTCGCAGTAAGTCCACTCGTCGTGACCTCGCCTGTAAGATTTGGATTTGTCACCGTGTTCGCAGTTGTTGCTGTTCCTGCGTTGCCTGTGATCGAGCCTGAAATAGGTGCGGTGACGGTCAATGCAGCAAGTGTGCCTGTAGATGTCAAACTCGACGCAAGCACATTAGACGCAAGAGTTGCGCCTGTAAGTGTTAATGCAGGGGCTGCAAGAACTGTCCAAGAAATACTCGTGCCATTTGTCTTGAGTAATTTGTCTGCGTTGCCAGTTTGATCAGGAAGCAGTGCGTCAATAGCACCCTTTTGCGTAGTTTGTCCCGTGCCTCCACCACTAATTGGAAGAGTAGTTGTTAAAGCAGTCGCCGTTGCTGCGTTGCCTGTCAGATTGCCTGTGACATTGCCAGTAATTTGACCAGTTACCCCAAGTGTTCCTGTAATCGTAGCGTTGCCAGTGACTGCGATATCGCCAGCAACAACATAATTGCCGTCAACCGTAAGATCGCCCTCGACTTCAACATTGTTGAAGGTTGGGTTGCGACCGAATACACCGCCTAGGTTCTTGATCATTGTGGTAAATTTTATAAACTAGCAATCCACTGGCGAACAGCATTAAGAGCAGATGTAACTTCTTCAATTGGGAATCCTGGCGCTTGTTCTTGCAGCAGTTTAGATTCCATTTGTTCGCACATTGCTTTGCAAGAAGCAACACACTCAGCAGACTTATCGTTGTTTGCAATAGCCTTATTTGCACTTGCTGCAATTGACATAAGTCTTGCAGATTGCATTTCGAGTAATTCGCTTGTTGTAAATGTCATATTATAAAATTCCTTTATGGAGTAAATTGTCCGACAAAGCAGCCAGAAACAAATATGCGAGTAGTATTAGTAAAGTTTGTGTCGTTGAATGCGGCAACGCCAGCAGCGCCCTGTTGATATAATAAAACATATGCGGGAGTATTAGCGCCATCGTTTTGTACAAACCCAACAAGACCAGCACTAAGCGCATTTCCGTTTCCGTAAACAATAACATTAATTGGCGTAAAATAAATTGTGCTAAGGGCTTCAGGAAAGTTATACAAAACTACTTGTCCTGTTTGCACTCCCTTTGATGTCAATGTCACATCTACGGTAAAGAACACCAAGTTTCCAATTTTTTCAATTCTTCCAACTCTACTTCCGTATGTAACATCGGCTCCAGTATTTCCTGTTCCAAATTTAATTGATGGACTAAATGTACTTGATTGGCTACAGCGCGGACCAAAGAAACCAGCATACGCCGCAGAAGTTAAGCCGAGTGTTAAAGCAACAACTTCTAACCCGCTAACGTCAAGCATGCCTGGGAATGGGAAAGAATTTTGCAACACCAAATCAGTCAGCAGTTTTCCCGAAATCCGAATGTTGTCAAAGCACTTTGTTGTTGCTGGCGTGTATCCAGGAGTTGCGGTTGTTGAATGAGCAAAGAACAGCGAGTAACCCAACACGCTGTTTGGCATTTGGGTGCAGTGGATATCAACGTCTTCAACAACACCAGTGTCAGTCACAGTAAAGTGACCGCATCCGTCATACCCACCAAGACCGTCCCACACAACCTGCACTTTAATGTTTCGCGTTGGATCAGTAGATCCTGTGCTTGAGATAACCATGTCAGCAAGAACTCTGGTTCCGCCGCCAATTGCCGTGTATGAAATATTGTGGTTGTACACTCCATACACAAAGTAAGAACGACCAATAGTGCTTGTTCGTAAACCCCGAACAACCATGTTGTCGCCGTTGTTCTGACAATTAATGCCGTAACTAGCAATTGATACATCACAGTTTTCAACAATAATATTTTTTGCCCTTGTACCGCCAGTAGAAAGAACTGCTAGGAACGACATCATTCCTGTTGACACAATGTTTCGAGCGCAGAAGTTTGATGTTGAGCCAAATAACCGAAAGCACTGATGCCCAAAGTTTGATGCTGGCGGAGAATAAGTAACATCAGGTGGCCACGATTCCGTTTGTGTTCCAACAAATTTAAGACCATCAAACGAGATGTTGTTGCCATCGGTAATGATAAACACACCCTCATTTGTTTGCGTTACTGTCGAGTAATTAGATTGAATAGTTGCGCCAACACCAATGACTACCGTGTTAATAAGACTTGGTAAAAGAATTTGGGTTGACACTAAATATGTTCCAGCAGTAAACAATAGTATCCCACCGCCAATGCTTGTAATGTATGTAAACGCCGCTTGAATTGCAGCCGTGTCATCTGCTACTCCATCGCCCACAGCACCAAAGTCCTTTACTGATACGGTGTCCTTCAGTTTGGCATCGACCGTACGCGCCGTTGCGCCTGTGCCAGTCTGTAGAAATGTAACCTGTTCAGAGGTTGGTTTAGTCATAGACATATTTGTGGTTTCCTTTAAACGGATTCTGATTTGCCCATCATGGTTATATACAACGTATAGGAATTTAAGGTGTTGTTTTGAATCTTGTACATCGACGTGCCGCCATCCCAATAGATGTTGATATTTGCAGCAGCCGCTGCTATACCAAACCAACCAACATCTGATTGGACAAGCATTCTTGTAGAATTAGCAGTGCCATTGACCGCCATGACTGATGATGTGCCGCCGTTAATGTGCAACAACAGAATTCCAGAAGCAGCGTTGGTGCCAAAATTAATGATGGTTGACGGAGCAAGCACAATTGCCTTTGGTTGAGTTTGACTAAACCCAAGGGTCTTGCTTGGATTCCAAATTTGCTCAACTGTTCCGCCTGGCTTGTTGCCTGGCATAAACGAAAAGGTATTTGACCCTCGTCGAATTGCACCTTGTATTGACGTTCCTGAATTAGTAAACAACGCAGACGAATTATTGATTACATACTCAATTACACCGCGACTGCAAGTCGAATCAATGTTCAGCCCAGTTTGTGTTCCAACATAAAACACTTGGTCAATTGTGAAATCAAAGCAGTTCTGTATAGATATGCCGTTTGTGGTCAAACCACCGTACATATTCATAAGTCGTAATTGTTGTAACTGCTGAGTCCTACTGATGTACACCATCCAACCAGTAGTTCCACTTTCTTGTTCCCAACGAACATTGCTAATTGACAACGACGATGATGCTTGCACCGCAGTGGTGTCATCCCAATACAAGCCGTACGTCCCACCAACCCACCCTTGATATCCGTCAATCGTTACATTAGTAACATTTACACCAGTGTCAATAGTGACAATTGGATACGCGGAAACAATGTTTCCAAGATAGCAATTGCTAATATTGAAATGGTCGCATCCAATGCCAGCCGCTGTGTGCGGTGCTGGGATTGTTCCTATACGGATTGGCTTGTCTGCAAAGACGTTAAGGTTGCTGATCGTGGTAGTGTCGCGACCGCGTATGTACAAGAATGTTGAACCGCCTGTGCCGCCATGCCAGTGTGGTGATTTGGTTTGAATATTGGCAAACACACACGAACTAATGTCTACCAACAAGATTGCCGTCTTTGCGTACGTTGTGTCTGTCGAATAGAAACACATGTCTTGCATTGCACATTGCACAAGCAGTACAGAACCTGCATCAAAGTTAAAGCACACATCATCAGATGTTGGAACGAACAAGATGTTTGTTGACACGCCATCGCCACAAATGGTCACGCGTTGATTGGCAACATTGATAGTTGAGGTAACCTTGTACGTTCCGCTTGGCAAGTAAACACCGCCTCCACTTGTCGGATTTGTTGCCGTTATTGCCGCTTGAATTGCAGCCGTGTCGTCAGCCACGCCATCACCCACCGCACCAAAGTCCTTAACGCTTACGGTATCACGCATCTTTGCCTGTGCGCTTCTTGCGACCGCGCCTGTACCCGCTGGCGTGTATGTGACCAAGTCCGCGCTAGTCGAACCAATCTGGTCAGTCAAGAAATTGACAAACTCGATGTTGTCAGTGCCAAGGACTGGGGCTGCGCTAAAGGTCAAGGTCGTGCCGCTGATCGTGTAGGTAGTCCTGTTTTGGTACACGCCACCAATGAACACCTCAGCACTATTGCCAAGCGCACCTGGGTCGCTTGCCAAAGTAAACGCCACCTGCGAACCAGTACCAGAAAAGTTCTGGCGGGTCATTGTCGTAGGCGCACCGCTCGAACCAGCCGTTACTACGGTTGGCAAGCCTGTTGCGCCAAAGGCTAGGAACGAGTTCGCCCTAGACGCAGCCGTTGGCAACTCCATGTTCAACGCGCCATCGCTGATTGGGATCTTAAGTGTGCGATCACCAATGTCTGAAATCTGCTGGATCTGAATTGTGGCTCGATCCAAAGCGTCTGTAATGACCTCAGGGTAGAAGCCACCTTGGTTGGTCAGATCGGTTGGCTGGAGGTTGGCAATGTCGCTGGTGGCAGTCAGTTTGTACAGGGCAAGCAGCGGTGTGACCATCACAATATTGCCGCCAGGATTGCTGTCCTGATCGCCATTTAGGGTGATGGTGTAATCGGTAACAATGGTCAGAGTCGTCTCAATACCAGTCGAAATGGTCAACCGAATGACTTGCACATCAGCCGTGCTAAAAACCTTGTATGAAAAAGGAAATGTGGTCGTCACGCCATTGCCTGTGAACGGTCCCGCAATTCGTACTGTGCTAGAAATAGTCATATGTGTCCTCTAGTTTGAATTTAGAATCTTCGAAAAGAATATGGGTACCTGTATCATTTTCTGACACCAAACAATGGCGCTCGTATGTCAGTTGTTTCGTCTTCCATCAATGCTTCGATCCCATCAATTGTTTTGTTGACCTGAGCCGATGGAAGACCACTTATATCTCCAATAAGATTGATTGCGCTTTTTCTAAATGCACTATCAAATTCGCCTTGACCAAACTGCGTTGCAGCCGTGTATGTATCTCCAATTGTTCTAAGTCCAGCAGGTCCGCTGTATTCCATACTTGGCGCTGAAGGATCAATTATTGCTTTTGAAATTTGCGAGAATTCTCTTGCGACAACAATTGTTCCCATCAGATATTCAATCTGCTGAATTGAAAGATCTTTTGCTATTTGCTCTAAATCAAATTCATCGTCGTCATCTTTGCCTGGTCTGAGAAGTCTCTTAATTGCATAACCCAAAACAACTGGGACAACAAAAAGCATTACATACTTAGCCGCCAATTTGCCCCTTTTATTTTCTGTCATTGTTTCAACAGCAGCCATGTTGTACACGGTGTTCATGTATCCATAAAACACCGTAAATAATTTCGCTCCAGCGCCACCTCGTTCAACACCAGAAAGGTCTTTAATCATACCAGAACCCTGCGTATCAATAACAGTTTGATCTGCAATATCTATTGCTAGTTGTTCATCTGGATTTATTTCAAGTTGCTTTGTGTAGGCACCAATCCATGTTGGAACATCTACATTTCTCTGCATTTTCATCATCAAAAAGTATGTTCCCATTCTTACTTTTTTCATTACTGCGCTTTGACCCTGAATTCGATTCCTGAGTTCATTTAACTCTCGAAATTGAGTCCTCGACCTGTTTGCCATAAAATCAGAAAGTTCGTTGACTTCTCGAAAAGCACCTGTTCCGCGTTTCATTACCTGCATAATCCCATAACCAATATATTTTGGACCAACTCGAACAATACTTTGATTAAACCCCGTAATCTGAAGTACTGCACTTTGAAGATTAAATCCAAGTCCAGCCGAACTAATTCCTTGTCGCAAGAAATTTAATGGGATATCCATACCTGTGTCCATCGCTTTGTCACCAGCGGCAACATCTTGAATCCACGATTTCAATTGATCCGTAAAAATCGAACCATATCTATTCCTGATTTCTTTGTCGAATGCATTGTCACGCATAAGTTTATTGGCATCAATTGTCCATTCACGCCACGACAGATCGTGAATAACTTCATTGAGTCCAGAGTAAAGCGCAGAAAGATTTCTAATAAGTGGTTGACCAACTACTTTTGCTGCTCGTTGCTTTGAGTATCCGCGACTTGTTGTTGCGCTGACATACGCTGCTTTTAGTGGTTGTTTCGCAATTTCTGCCTCTTCTAATTTTTGTGCCTTAGAACTTGCAATTGGATCATATTTTGCTGGGTAATAGCCACCCCTCAAACTTACAACCTCACCACTCGCAGACTTTATTTGAATTGGAGTTGGCTCAACAAAGTCAAGATCCTTGCCAAAAAACTTTCTTGACATGGCTGAAATTTCATTCTTGTATGTTTCAAAGTGATCCCAAATTTCTTGCACAGCGTTCAATTCTTCCGCTGTCATTGATTCCAAAATCGGAATGACCTGTTCAATAGTCCATCCATATCCATCAAGCATTCTTTGGATATTTCCTTCATTACCCATATTTAATGCAATGACAAGTTTTTCTTCTCTGTTCAGGCTTTCATTTACAGAGTTAAACATCTTTCCTTTTCCACCCATTCTTCCAGATTTAAAAAATGGCGCAAGGATTTTTGATACTGCTTCCGTAGCAGTTGCCCTCATAGTTGTTTCTTTGTCGCCGCTTTTGTTTGCAGATCGAATCAAATAATTCCATAGAGGTCCATCATCTTTCCCTCCATCCAAAATTCTTACAACAGATGCAGCCTTAAATTGGGCAGCAATAAATCTTTTTATCGGATAAATAACTGCGTCAATTGTTCCTGATTTGGCTGTTCGTGTACTTGCCTTTCTGTCGCCAGCGTTTTCAACAATGCTTTTAACTATCTCGTCTCTTGTCTCTTTAAACGCAGCCTTCTTTGCGGCAGTAAGGATTGCGTTTTCATTCTTGCCCATGTACTCGATTGTCTTGACCGCATCGACCAAATCATTAAATTGACTTAGCGTCATATTTCGATAAGAGATTTTATTTGCTTGATCAACGAGTTCTTTAGAGATGTCAACTTCAAGACCCAGTTCCAATTGACCTGCAATCCAATCTGCAAGGGAAGTCCGCTTATCCATTTCTTTCAATGAAATGTTCTTCAACTCAAATCGTTCTAAAAGAAGAGCAATCTGATCTGAATTGTCTGCGCCAATCTTCTGCACATTCTTGTCGCTGAGGACATTCCTCAAGTACTTGAGCGACTTCTTAACTTGGTCAAGTGCATCGTTCGCCTCTAGCGCCAACTGCTCCTGTAGGAGTTGGGAACGCTTTGCCTGTGCTGCAACCTCGCTCGGCTTCATCTTGCCGTACTTCTTCTTGTGTGCCTCTGACCGAGACTCTGCCTTTGCCAGTGCCTCATCAGAGACCTTGGTTGCCATCTCAACGGCTTTTGCCTCTTCAGCCCCCTCAGCGATCATCTTGTTGTAGTGACGCGTGTAAGCGGTCTTGGCTGCCGTCTCTGCGCTTTGGGTGGCAAAATATGCAGTCTGCGATTCTTTGGCAGCCCTTGCCGCTGCGGATGCGTAATCTCCTGGCTTGATGTCTCGAAGCCTCTTGGTCTCAAGCATCTGCTTTGCGACAGACTTTGCCGCTGCAATCATTGCACGAACTGGCTGGGTTGCTTTGCTCAGCCACCGCAGTTCGACGGCAACGAGTTTAACTCTTGCCTCGTTATGGACTGCCTTGTCAGCCGCCGCTTCGATAGCCTGTGGAGAATTGAGTTCCCCGTTTTCGATTTCCATACGGTCTTCAGTGATTCCATCAATGACCTCATCCATTGGCTTTGCGTCAAGAATTGCAAGGATAAGTTCGTCGCCAGATGAATAGTTGAATCTTTCTGAAACAATGTCTGGGTGGTATCCATCAAGGGCAACCATTCCATTCTTGCCAGATCCAAACTTATCCATGTTTTCCTTTGGAACCATAAGTTTGACTGCATTCGTGTTCAATTTATTTGAACCAGTAAATTCAACTTCTTCGCCTCCAGCCGTCTGCAAAATTCCATACTTGAGAAACTTGATTGCTCGATACACATTTCGAGACTCAACTTCCTTCTTGACCTGCTTGCGAATTTCACTGCGGAGTTCTTCTTGCTCGGCTTGTATTTCCTTGACCTTATTTGCCTTCAGTCTTGAAGCCCATGTTGTCGCAGCAAGACTTTGCTCGTTCAATTCCGACACTGATTTCTGTGTGGCTTCCGCTCTCATCTGCTGGTATGAAGCCCATTGAGCATCATCCATTCCAGATAATTCTTGATCCCTGAAAGTGTCCTCCATATTTCTTCGCTCTTCGGCAGAACGAATTTGCTCGTCGGTTGCAATCATCCTGTCCATGACCCTGCGAATATCTCCAGTCATCATTGGAAGATCTGTCCCGAATTCCTGCTTGTATATGGCGTTCAGGTCGTCGCGAATTGAAATGTAGATTCTCTTGACGAATTGACTGAATCGTTCAAACACACCCTGCATTTCAATGCTTGGTGATTTGCCTTCTGAAACATATATTTCTTTGTTGTATGCAAACGCTTCGTGATGCGGTCTTTGTTCTTCCAAAGTCATTGCGTTCCAAGTCGCAAGTCTTTGCTCTGGAGTCTCACCAGCAATTCCAAACCAAGAAAGTATTATGTCCATATCCTCTCTGATTTGAGATGGAGATTGTGGATCAGAAGCAACTCTAGAATATACGGTCAAGTAGTAATGTGCTAGTTCGTGAAAGAATGTAGTAATGTCAGACTTACTACCAAGCATTGCCTTCAGTTGCTTTGGATTGAAGAATCCTCTTGCTGGTTTGTTTTGAGCGGACTGTTCAAGGAGTCCTGAGGCTGGTTTGTCCCATCCATACTTGGCTTCAAACTTTCGGTTGACGGCTTCGACACGGGAACGAAGATCTGCGACCCGCTGTTGTATATCGGGCTGTTTGGATTTGATTCTTTTAAGATAACCTTCGCCATTTGTGTCCTTTGTCCAATCATTAGATATGTAGTTTCCGTCTGATCTAAAAGTTTCGATTTCAATTGTACCGCCACCAAACAATTTTGGCAACGCCTCAATAATTTCAATCATTCCCTTCTGAAATTCAGAATTTGGAATGGATGTAAAGTTAATAATTCTTGCGCCGTCTGGACGATAGCCAGGAGCAAGATCCCATGTGCCAAACTTTTGATGTATTGCAGAATACATAGTCTGCATTTCTTCTTTTGTGAGTGGTCGAGAAGCAGATAATTGCAATCCATTTTGACGCATTTTTGCGTCATCCCACACAGGAGTGTGATACACAATTGCATCTTGCTCTAGCACATAGCCACGAATGGCAGATGCCAAATCAAGAATCTCAACTGCGGATGGTTTTATTGCTCTAGTTTTCCCAAACCCACTTGATGGAACTGGAACAAATGTTTGAGCGCCAGCGCCAATGTCGCCAAGCCATGCGCTGAAACCATTGGCAGTTGTGCCTTGCGGAAGACCTGCAAGATCAGCAATAACATCTCGACCGTTTTCAGTAAGAACATCTTGAATGGCTTGTAAATATTCAAACTTTTGTTTAAGTGAAGCGCCATGAATTCCAGGCAATGATCTTCCCGTCGATGTGCTTGGCGTAGCCTCCCATGACATTTGAACTGTGCGTTCGCGTATTGCATCGCTAAAGTCATACTTGCTTGCGTTAATATCTTCTGGAGTCAGCGTGTATTCCATTGCAATCTTGTGTGCAAGTTTAAAATGTTCATATTTTTTATCTGGAATGACTTCGTATATTTCGCTTTCCTTGCCTGTTATTGGATCTGTTTTGGTTACAAGTCTTCCAATTCCAAGTTTTAATTCTTGCTTTTTTAGTTCGCCTCGTATTGCATCTACTCGACCTTTCATTGCTGTCCAAATAGCAGCCTGGACTTGATGTGGTTTCCAACCAAGTTCGGATGCAAGGCGTTGCATTTCTCGTTCGCTAAATTTGTACTTAGGTCCTTGATCTAATGCCTTGTCGCCATAATCAAACGCAATAGCCATCCACATATCCATTGTGGCAACGCCAGTATCAAGTCGTGAAGGATCAATTTCAACCATCAAGTTTTGATAAAACGAGTTGGTTTTAATTCCACTCCACGGTTTATTGTTTCGAAGAAGTTCTTCTGCTTTCTTGTCGGAGGCAGAAAATCCTGCTTTGATTTTGTGACCAGCCTTCCATTGATAGTACGCCGTTAAAGCCATTGAGGTGTTTGCGGGAACTGTTGCGTTCGGGGAATAAATTGCAATAAGAGAAACTATTTTTTCTGCTTCTGCAATGTCACCACCAGTAATTTCAAGAATTGCTTTGCTTGAATTTTCGTACCACATTCGACCGCGTTCGCCTTCAAGCGTAAGTGCTTTAAGTTTCTTTCTTAATACATTTAATTTCTTGGTGTCGCCACCAATCCAATCTGGCGCACCAACATATCGACCAGTTGTTTTTTCTCGTTTGTGATTTACTTCTATTAACTCCTGCCTTAACATGTTCGGATCGGTTGTAGTGTTCGCCTGTTCCGTAAAATTACGAACTGCGTCAATTTGCTTTTGTTCACCCTCGAATGCTGAATAGCCACCATCAGATTTGCCCATCATGTACTTGCCATTGACAATGAATCCGCCGTCAATGACCGTATCCGTTATGTCAGGAAATGTTTCGACAAGATCGCCGTGCATCGTTGCATTGATGTCGTAGTAGATTTTTCCATCTGCATCCATCAGCGCAAAGATTGCCTCGCTTGAAACTGGTGGGTTGTTTGCGTCGAATGTTCCGCTGTCAGGAGCAGGAACAGCCTGTTGTCCAAGCCCTAGGTCTGCGCGTGATGCTTGCTCAAACGATCCTTGCGCTGGAGCCTGTTGCTCTGGCGTATATGCACTTTCAATTGACAGCCCAAACTTTGCGTTAAATTCTTCTGGTGTCATTCCAAATCTTGACGCAAGAACTACCGCAGTATCTCGATGCCATTGGGCAAGCATACGGGCTTCTTCTTCTGTGTAATTACCAGCAGCCTTAATTTTTGCAAACACCTCTTCTTCAATGTTCCCAGCACTTTCTGCCCAGTCCTTATTTGTTTTCTTGAAGTCTTCGATTTCTTGCTTTAATTCTTTTTGAAACTCTTTTTTACTGATTTCATCTTCAGCAATGTCATTAATGCTTTTTCCTTTTGCATTTGCGCGGATATCGTTGCGAATCAAAACGCCGAATTCAGTATCAATAAGTTCTGACAAATACAAAGATGTTGGAATTACAATATCACTGCTAGAAGCCTTTGCATCTGCGACCTGTTTGGTAATTCCAGGGATTATCTTTTCAAGTTCCTCAAGGCTTACTTCGCTCTTTTTTCTTATCTGTTCAAATTGCTCTACACCTATGTGTATAGATTCGCCAGAAAGTAGTTGAGCAAGATAAGAGGCGTATGTAATCTTGCTTCGTTTATTTACTTTTGATTCTTTTGCGATATTAATAAAATTTGTAATTTCATTTTGTTGCAGAATTGATTCATTAAGAATTGATCTTTCGTGAATAAATTTAGCACCGCCAGGAATAAGACCAAGTAAAAAAGCACCTTTAAAAGTTTTTTCAATAGTTACAGCAATTTCATCTGCAAATCTTTTTCTGCCTTCTTCAGTATCAAATGCAGACACACGACCTTCAGGAACATTGGCTTCACGCACTATCTTTGGCACAATTGTTTGTAGGACTTCCGTTACTGTTTCAAGTGATCCAGTTTTTAAAACACGGATTGCAGCAGACCTTGCGAGTTTCCCAACGGTTGCCTTTCTGAGGCTTTTAGACACCGTTTCTTTCACTGTCTTTTTTAATGCATAATTTGCAAGTTTGGCTCCTGGAATAAAAAAGAAAAAGTTAGAAGCAGTTTCTAAAACAGCATTTATTAACCCAACGGTTGGCGCTATAGCCGCAGCCTCTTCATGCGACATTGGCTCGTAATCTTCATCTCCTTTTCTTAGGTCAAGATAAGAAGCGCCAGTTTCAATTTCATAAGATTGATAACTCATTGACCCAGCAAATCCAGCCGCAAAAGCGCCAGGGACAAGAGGGAGTTCAGCAGGAGGGAAAATAGAAGCAACAAGCGCGGCTCCGCCCGAAGCAACAACGCCAGTTGCTGCGGCTTCTACGGTCATTGGTGCCATTTGCCCCGCAAGTTCTGCAAGACTTTCAGTCCAAGTTCCAAGATATTCTTCTGTTTTGCTTTTTAGATTTTCAGCCTGAAAAATATATGCATCTCTTGATTCAGAACCTGGCGCTGTGAATGCTGAATATCCTAACTTTGATGATCTGTCAGTTATGTCGCCAGACTTGTAACCTCGTTCCCAATCAGATTTAAATCCTTCCAATGTATTGGTTGCATAATAATTTGCCGTCCTTATTGGATCAAATTCTAATGGAAGCGAATCAGATGGCGATTTCTCTGTTGCTATAAGCCTTCTTGATATGTCTGAAGTCTTTGCAAGATTGTCAATGTCATCATGTGCAATTGCGGCAAAGTCTTGATTTAAAAAACTTCTTGCTAGTGACGGATATTTTTCGGCAAGTTTCATTGCCTCCGCTTGTCTCAAAAGCCTTTGTCTCTTTGCAAGTTCAATGTCAAAGTCAACAACCCCAGTAGAAACATTCAAACTTGTAGCAAGAGCCTGAGACTTTGCAGCCGTATCTGGATCTTTGGCAGAAGCAGAAACAAGGGATTGATTTAAAGCCGTCTTGTTTCTTGCGTTATTTATTTTGGCGTATTCATTTACAGCCTTTTCAATTGGAGTTAACTCTTGAACTGGAATTGAAATTGGTGTCTTCTTGCTTTGATTTGACGCGGTTTCTGTTAGCGCATTTTGTATTGAACTGTCAATTGAATCTCCATCAAGTTCACTTGCAACTGGGTTTTGAGACACGGAGTAACTCAAGACATCTTTTGGTGGAGAAGTCATTGACGAATCAATGGCTTCTAATTCTGGCTGATTAATCATTTAGATCCTTCTACTTTTAGCATCTTTAAGACATTTTCTTCTGTATTTTTTGCGCCTTGTTCAGCAAGAATCATAGATATTTCTTCATACTTTTCTTTGGTAATTGTTTTTCCGCCAACAAGAATATTCGGCAATTTTTGGTAATCGTCAAAAGACATTTTAGTTCCCATTACATATTTGTATGCCTTTTCCTTTTCTTCTTTTGTTAGTGATGCAGTTGGGACTTGTGGATCTATTGCAAAAGATTTGTCAATATAATATTGATCTGCAATAACACGCATCATAATCTTTTGCTTTTCTTCATCAGAAGGATCTTTTCCAGTAGATTGCTTTTGCTTTTGAATCCTCGTATTAACATCGTCACGCAATTGCAATGTTTTTAATTTGTCTGTATCTTTTTTTGGATCCGCATACACAGCAAAATTATTTTGACGAAGCAGCATGCTAAACATGTCTTGATCAAAAGATGCTGGTGATGACCCTGCGGTGTTCATTTGATTCAAATAAGCCAAACGATCTTGCTTTGTCAGTTGCGTTCCATATTGAATTAGCAATTCTTTATTTGCACCTCCAGCAACAGCGATTGCAAGTTTTGCATCTAAAGAGGACGACTCAAGTTTTTTAGCATCAAACTCTTTTCGATCTGATGGACTAAGGGCTGCAAACATTTCTTCAGGAATGTCAATTTCAGCCGCATACATGTTGTAAATTTGAAATTTAAGATCGTTGTATGCTTTGTTAAACGCATTAACATCTTGTGCATACTCCTGCCTAAGTGACGATTCAACTTGGTTTCTCATTTCTAAGTTTGGAATTTGCTTTGCACGAGCAAGTTGATCTTCAAGTGTATTTGTTTTTGGCACATCTACATTACCTACAAGAACATTTGCATTTTGCGGATCTTTTAATTTTCCATCTTTTGTAAATGAATATGTAAGATTTGCTTTTCCAGGATTTTCTTTATCATCCATTGCCACACCAATAATTTGATTACGGGCAATTTTGTCTCCATTCTTTATGTTTAAGGGGACAATTCCTTGGAAGTGAAATTGAGATCCATCTTCATTTTTAAGAGTAACTGTGCTACTACCCTCTTTGTAATCTTCTACTGTAGATCTGCCAGGGGATCTAATTTGAGTCCCAGAACCGACTTCTAATGTCAATCCTGATAAAACCTTTTTTCCGTCTTTGGTGGAATATTCATTTTCGCTAAAACTTACAATCTCTCCTCCAACAACTGGAGTCGAATAGTTTCCAGTTCCAGAAGGTGTTGTAAGTGGATAGCCATTCCTAATGGCATAAGTTAATTCAATACGCATTTGCCGATCTCTGTTTGCAATCAATCCAGAACGCAAGGATTGATATGTCGGCTCGTCAATCAACTTCGATTTGTTTTGCTCTTCTAAATAATTCAAACCATCTTGATAAGAATTTTCATCCATTAACCTGCTGACAACTCCAGCCGTAATTACAGAACGCACCTTTTTCATTGATTGATCATATTGAGCAGATCCCTTATAGATTCCAAGATAAGACAATCCCGTTGCAGTTTCCGCTTCAGCCTTTGCAATACTTTCTAGATATGCGCTTGAAAAGGATGAATACGAATTTATTGCGTCTTGGCTCGATTGAATTGCACGGGCATTCGATTCCATCGCCAAATATTTAGGAACTTCATTGTTCCAATGTGCGCCCATCTGACCCTGAAACTGAACAATGTTTCGAGACGCAGATTGATTAAACAGTTCAACCTGAGTCTTGTTTTTTAGTCTTGACTGAATGCCATTTGCAGCAGAAAGGATTGCGCTGTTTGTCTCTTCGTATCTTGTGTCCGCGTCTTTACCCTGAAGACCGAGATATCCATTCTTGCCACGAAGAATGTTATTTGAGAACTGTGATAGTTCCACATCGGCAGCCTTTGCCGCCGCCTCGTCAATCGAATCCTGCAACTGCTGACCAATCCGAAAGGAAACATTTCCAGCGCTTCTCATTGCCTCGCCAAATCGAATCTGTTGCTCTGGCAATGCGTTGCGTACACCCTCAACTGGAGGAGCCTGAAGTGGAACCATTCCTCCATCACCCTGTGGAGAAACTTGAGGGACGAATGATGTTGGTACTGTTGGCATTTAGAATCTCTTGGTTGATTGTGCGCGAAGGTACTGTTCAAGCCTGTTGTCTCTTGCCCAGTTTCCACCAATGTCTGCTGCGCTTCCGATCAGGCTGGTTGCTACGCCAAGCCCTGGGTAAATTGTCCCAGCGCTGGTGTTGAGGTTGTCGGCTGACAGCCCAGACATAATGGACTGGTTGCGGTAGTTCATCGCTTGATTTCTAAGTGCCTCAGCCTGACGGACATTGCTTGCAGACATCGTCAGCCTGTCGATTTCCTTGACGATGTCCATACTGCCAATGACTTCCTTGGCAGATCCGACTCCACCTTGGATGCCTCTTGCAGCCATTGAGGCGACCGCTGACGACTTCTGTTGACCAGCCCTCATTGTGTACTGCCCAATCTGCTTCTCGCCAGACAAGAGGCTCTGCTGGGCGCTAAACTCGGCGCTCTGAGCGTTGATGGCAGACATCTGCGATTGGAACCGTTCGTTCTGAGCCTGAACCTTCAGTTGATTCTGTGCGCTTTGGGCTTGGTAGAAAGTCCCGATGGCGCTGTTTGCCGCGCCAAAGATCGCCATGATTCCGCCAGCCACCTGAAACGCTCCAGCGGCATCCATACCACCGCCACTAATTTGTGCGCCACTTTGGTCGAACTGCACTAATCCGCTTGGTGGACCTTGATAACCTCCTGAAGGTTGCAGTATGGTGGAAAGTTCAGGATTAATTTGAGTATATGGATTTGCATACGCAAATGATGACATGTTTATGCTCCTACCACCGCTTCAATGGTTACTCCGACAATCGTCAATGGAAGTGGATCAGCCTGACGAATGTAGATCTGACCGCCTTGCGCCCATGTCGGTGTGATGTTGACGCTAATCTCGTCGCTACGCAAGGATGGCGGTGATCCATATGGTTCGTCAGTTCTCATCTTGGCTTCCGTCAACTTGTCGGCGGTAGGTCCAACAAACAGACCGCTTGATTGGAACACTCGAACCCAAGCCTTGTTGATGTTTTTAACTCGACCCTGACCAAAGGCTTCAATGTTTATTGCTAGTGGCAAAGTCTGCAAGTCGCTGAAGTATTGCAAGCCAACATGTATTTTGACTGCTGCTCGATCAATTGAAACTGATCCGCCAACAACAACTTTGCTTGGCATGACGGCTCCGTCAGCCAATATAGAAACAGTCTTGCCTTCCAAGTGTGACAAACCTCCAACAGAATTTCTTGCAAATGCGCCATTTGAGATAGGCACATTGCGGAACGCCACCGCTAGAACCTTGTCAGATCGAGCCTGAACAACGGTCGTTGATGAGCATCCTTCGATTGTCAGTCTGTATTGTGTTCCGTCAGTTGCCGTAAATACGAACGCGTCCCCAATGTCTGTCAGCGCTGGATACGCAAAGATTGGAGTCGATGCCGTTATTGTCAATACTTCGGTTGGTCCCCAAAGAGTTCCACCTGACACGGTCACAGTTGTTGCGGTCGTGTTGTTCCCGTCATATGTCAAACCTGAATCCACGAAGAAACAATCATCGAGAGAATCAAATGCATTTGATGACATCCGCTCAACATATCGAACTGAGTTGCCATTAACGGTTCGCTTCACAACGACATACACATGGTCTTCTGCTCCTTCAGCAACACTTGCACAACTTTCAAATGTGCCGTCCGTGTCATGCTGATGCCAAGCACCAATTTGTTGCTCAGGAACATAGGTCAATCCAAGCAACAGTCCTGTCGATGAGATGAACCAAATAAGTGGATGCGGAGACTTGCTGTAACACATGTCAGAAATCTCATAATTGTCAAACAGGTGCGCTGCTCGAAGCGACAAATCCCCTGTGATGTATCCATTGGACTGCCATGAATATCCAAGTTCGCGGATGTGACCACCACGCGCCGCGCAATAGACCATGCTGTTATTGATAATTGATGGCTGCACATTGTTTGCGCCAATGTAAGACTGTGGTCGAACTGAAATGGTAGTCGGCGTAATGGCATCGCTGTTCACTGGAGACACACGCCACTCGGCTGCGCTGGTCAACAGCATCAATTGTTGCAGCGGAATAATGTGTCGAATGGTATTGGCTTCACGCGCTGCAACCTTAAACGAAATTCTGTCGTCATCCTTTACAGGCAAACGATAAGACATATCGCTTTCAGTGCCTGACCGTGTCATCCACAATTGCTGTGGAGCGTAGGTTGTTCCAGCAAACACTCTGCGTTGTTCAAAATACGAAACGGCTCCAGGGTAATTGTTGGCACTATTAAAAACAGTTTCAACAATAGGAGTTGTAATACCCATGTCAGGTGCAATGTTGCCGTCAGTAAATGACAAAGCCTGTGTCTGACCAATGTATCCATACAATCCAGATTGAATTTTGTAGATGTTGTATCGAATAGCGCTAGTAACCGCAGACCAAGTAATTGTGTTGAACGCTCCATTGACATACAAATTGTTTGTTACATTTACGCTTGCAGATGCAAGACTTTCGTCAACTCCATTTGCACCAATAGCAGTAACAACATAATAATTTACTATGTCAAATATCTTTGTTCCATATTCAACTGTGCCGCCACTTGTGTATGCGGTGTATGCGGTCGTATTTACAGGAACGCCAGTCGTGTAGTTTTTAAGAGATATTGCACTTGCTGGAATACTGTTTATAACATAAAACCCATCAGTAAGTTGAGTCATTCCAAGAACGCCGCTGACATACACTGAGTCTCCAATAACAAATTGATGAGCAGACGAAAGCGTCAACACGCCAGGGTTTGCTTGCGTAATTGCAGTAATGTTAAATGCTTCGCCGCGGGACGCAGTTACAGCAACGCCAGTTGGACTTGTCACGGCTGGAACAAAAGAAATAGGAGTTAAGGTCCACTGCGTTGCGCCAAGTCTTCTCAGTTCGCGTGGAGGATAATTCGGATGAACCAATGTCAACACATCTGACGACTGAACATGGTGAATGTCAAACAAGTCCGCTTCCAAGTATGGACTTGGAATTTCGTATGCGGGGCTTGAAATCAAAAACCAATATGTGACATTGGTCGGCAAGTTGTTTGTCGATGTAAGAATGCAGTAATAATTTGAACCGCCGTAACTTACAAGATCACCCAAAGAATAAACTTGATTTGTGGTAATTGTTCCAGCACCAACACTTGTAATGTCAATTGCCGCTCCACCAACAGTCAAAGAGAATTGAAATGTGTTTGCGGTTGCCCCAACAACATAATAAGTTGTAAGAGCCAACAAGCCCACTGGAATTGTTGTAGTGGCTGCAATTTGAATTGGCGTTGCGTTTGCATAACCGTGCGCGTTGCTTGTCACGGTATCTGTGGCAGTATTAACAGCCGTAATTGTCTTTGTTGCGCTGAATGCGCTTGGAGTTCCTACAAGCAGTGTTTCGCCCTGCGTGTGAAATCGAATGTAGCCCTCGCCAAACTCAAGAACCATTGTTTGTGTGGTGCTGTATGTAAATGGAATGAGTCGAGTCTTCTTGGTGCTGTCTTTGACTGCGCGTACAAACTTTGTTCCTGGTCGGTTTACGGCAGGACCTTGCGGCAACGCAATAAAATTCCGCATCTTTGCAGCACCAGTCTGAAACTTTTGATCATCAATACGACCAAACATTTCTGGCGACAACTCGCCACCAGCAAATGAACGATTGAATGTTCTGGTTGTTGGCATTAGCGTCCGCTTGTCCACGAAACAACATGCTCAACCCTGATGTTCCTTTGATTTGAATCAGATTGCTTCGCCGCTTGCAAGTATCCAGCCATCATCTGAATGCAACGCTTTGCTTCAGCAGATCCTGCATCTCCTTTGATGACTGGACCTGCAAGCATGCTTGCAAGATGCCAACTCAAAGACAGAACAAACAACGCATCAAACTTTGTTGGATCTACAACTAAAGCCTGATACCGAAGTACGGCACTTTCTTGATTTGTGTAAATGACTTTGTTGCCAAGAATGTCAACCTCAATTGAATATGGTTGAGGTGTGTACTGCCCAGCCGCAACAACTGGCGGAAAGAATGGCGTGTCGGTTGGAACGAAACGAGCAGAGTAATCATCACCAGCATCTGAAGCAAGAATTGAAACGGCAACAGACATGTCCGAAGGAGCCGCGTATGCATACAGCCATTCTGTTATTGGGTTTGTAACTTGAGCCAACGAGATGCGCTTTGAAGCAAAGTTCCAATTATGCATTTGGAGCATCGTGTCTCTTGCAATTGCATAGAAACGCTTGCAGTGTTCGGCTTGTGCAGATCCTTCAGGAGGATCAATGCTCGAAACCGTTGCATCGTCACCAATATGAGCCAACGCAAGGTTACAAATATCTACAACGCTAGCCATCGAACCTCCTTATGAAAACGAGAGGAGTCGTGATTTCTCATCGACTCCCCTCGCTCGTATGAATCTTTACAAACGAGATTAGTCAGCCGAAGAAGCAACAGTCTTGTTTTTTGGAGTCCACTTTTGTTTTGCAACTGGAGTGTCTTCTACTTTAACTTCGGTCTTTTCAAATTCAGTCCCGTCGAGAATTTCGACATTTCCGTTTTCTGGACCGTTGTATTCAAATTCATCTCCCTCATTGCGGAGTGAGTTGTCAATGAAACATGTGACTTTTGCTTTTACCTTTGACATTAAATCTCCTTAAATTATCAAGTGACAGAGAACCCAGACGAATAAAACTTCTTTGGATCTGAAACATCCAAAACGATATCGGTTGTAACAGTACCAGCAGTAAATGTTCCAGTTACATCGTAGAAAGCACCAATGTAACGCTGTCCTGTACTTGCAAATTGTGGGTTAATGCGAACAAAGAATTGCGCTCCAGCCGTGAGATTGGCTTGTGCAATTGCGCCCGATGTGCCAAGTGTTGTATCACCAGTCACAATAGTTGCGTCAGTAGAACCCTTTACAATGAATTCAATAGATGTTCCAGCAGTAAAGGCGGTGATCACGGTAACCACCATATACAAATCAGTTCCTTCGCCAATATCTCGCGCTTGCAAAAGATCAATAACATCAGTTGCTGCCAAATCCGCACCCAAGATTGCTTGGGCATCCGAAAGTCTTAGTAATTTATCAGTAATCATTTTGTGTTTTTTCCTTTTTAAAATTTGAATTATGAGACAACGGCTTCTGTAGTAAGCAACGCATCAACCTTGCGACATGGAACTCCCAAGAATGACAACCAACTGTGTGGTTGACCAAACTGAGACAATCCTTCATTGACCTTTAGAACTTGCTGACTTCGATCCATTGCTTGGACAGTAAGACCAGAATGAACTGTTCGGTTCATGTAGAACGCACATCGACCCATTGCCATGTTTGGAATGCGATACAAAGACCGAGCCATCAACTTGATGATGTTTGTTCCAACCGCTGTTGTTTGCGTATCAGTTCCAGCAAGAAGGTGCGTCAAATTAATGTTGCAGATTCGGACGCAATAACGCCAGTCCTTGACTACCAACCCGTTCTTCCATTGGTAACGAGTTGCATACGCTTGCATGCGCGTGTCACTGTTAAACACAGTTTGCTCACCAAGATCCTCATGAATCAAGCCAGCCTTAGAACCCTTAGGGAATGGGCAATACACAGTATTGTCGCCCCAACAAACCAAGTAAATGCTTGAGTTTTTGGTGGCATCTGCTCCGCCAGCAGTGATAACATTTTGACCAATTGTCCCAGTCAAAGTTGAGTATCGACCAGCCAATCCAAGGAACGACTTTGGTTCAGTGGCAGGGTTGCCATAGAACATTGTTTGTGCCTGTGTTTGGTTCATTGCTTCCAAGAACGCAGTGTCTTCGGACAAACGGAACTGAGCCGTATTGCCATTGAGCATTGCAAGATCCTTGTCCACTTCTGAACGGGCTTCAAGCATTCCACATGCTTCGTCAACTTGTGCAGTCGTTGACTTGCTACTTGGAATACCTTGATTCAATGCTCTCCAGTACACGGTTGGCAATCCTGTTCGGATTACAACGCGTTCGCCAGTCGGCAAATTGCCTTCCTTAAAAACTGCGTCCTGAAGAATTTCATTTGTTTGCGAGAGGAGTTCAGCCACGACTGGAACAGATCCGTTTGGATCAGTTCGTTTCGCCCAGTCAGCGAGAGTTAAATTTGTTGTTGCAAGTGTTGGCATAAAAAATGTTCCTTAAAATTAAGATTTTTGATTTGAATAAAGCACTGACGCTTGTGATGCAAAGTCTTGTGGTTGTCCCTTTGAACCTGAGCCACTTGACGGACCGACATAACCATCTTCACTAATTGATTTTCCTGCTCTATAGAAAAACCTGATGACTTCAGGATGATTCCCTAGACCAGATTGATTTAATACAGTTCGCAGTTCAGGTGTCCCAAATGTGTCCAACGCCTTCTTCGCAACCGACATGTTCTTGTCGAGTGACTCTCCGCCGAATTCCTTATCAATTCGTGACGAATCAACCCATCCTTGTCGAATGGAATCGATCTGAGCCATCTGCCTTTCAGCGAGTTTTGGACCAAGTGTGTCTAACATCTTCTGCGCGGAATCCTGACTCAAATTCAATTCACGGGCGACTTGCGAATATGTCGAAATGACTTCGTTGTCAAAATTCTTGCCTTCTGGGGCTTTGAATTCATACTTTTCTGGTGCGCCAACCGCTTCGGTCTTTGGAGCATCCTTACTGTCGCCCTCTGTATTGCCAGTCTCAGTTGCATCTGCAACTGGCTGGTCTTGAGTCACAACCGCATTTGATACATCTCCTGTTGGAGATTCAGTCGATGCAACAGCAGCGTTATTGGTTGGTGCTGGTGTTGTCATCAATGATTCTGTTTGTGTCATTTTGTTCCTTTAGCATTACCTGATACAAGTCTGAGCAAGTCTGGTGAATCATCGAAATTGTTCTTAGTCCGCTGTTTCTGTTTCCTTCGTTAAATGCCATCTGCATTGAATTCTGACTGAAACTAAGCCTAAAAACTCCTGCCTGATCCAACATCCTCCATACGATCCTTCGACCTTTCTTGTTACTCATCAGCCATTTCAGATCTGATTCTTCATTCTGCCTATTTAGTTTTTCTCGAAGGTCTTTATTTTCCTTCGTTTGCTCTTGACCTCGAATGTCTAGCGGATCGTAGTTACTCACTTTTAAAATTTAATCATTGTCTGTAAAGCACGGGTACCGTCAATACATTGCGACTAGCGCAGTAGCAGTTGTTGCAGTTGCGTTAATGCGTGTGCATCGAATTGGAAGCACAGTTCCAAGAGGTACCGCAGTAAACAAAACAACATCGCCATTAGACATGACCGCCGTAATATTTCCTGCACCGCCAACATATACTGCGCGAGTAACGCCAGTTAAGTCAACGGTATTACTTGTCGTGATTGCCGCCGCATATTCAAAACTGTTTGGTGTAGTCGCAATTGATAATGTTGTTGGGATTGCCATTGTTTACTCCTTAAACTTGACTTGGTGAAGGGTTTGAATACCCACTAAATTGGTTCATTACATCCATTAACGCGTTCTGTTGACCGCTTCCTGTTGGTGATTGCGCCAAATTCTTTGCAGTTGCCGACTGTTGTTCCATCATCGCAGTCTGCTCTTTCGCAGCCATTGCCTTGTTTCGAGCGTCTCGAATCATCGCAACTTGCTTGCCAGCCACAATCAAATTGGGATCAACGCCAAGCATGTCGGAATATGAGTCTGCCCACTTGTCAGAATCAAACTTGTCTAGCACATCAGGCTTCATCCGAGCAATTGCGCCAAGGTTGCCCACAAACCGATCAACGCTATTTGTCCCAATTGCCCGTTGAGCCTGTGCCAACATCGAAACAAACTCAACTTCCAACTCCATGCCCTGCAACTCTGGTGGCGCTGGCGGAACAATTCCAGCCTGAACCATGTGCTGAAATGTAATGTCGATAAGTGGATCAAGTAATTCGTTGTGGAGGCGCTCGATCACGGGACCAAGCATCAACAACTTTTCTTCGTGTCGTTCAGCAACCTCTGTTGCAGTCATACGCGTATCAGTCGCATTTGCTAACATCATGAACAAGTCAGCATAAAAAGACCCACGAACACGCTCACGGACATCTTGAATGTCTCCGAGAAGGTGCTGTAAATTCAAATTCACCTCGAACGCCGTCTTAATACCCTGGCTGCCACCGTCAACAAAGGTGATACCGCCAGGCAAACTCTCAACATCTCGGTTCTTCATCGAGTTTGGCACCTGAAGAGGTGGCTTTGTCTGGTAATCAATGACCTGAGCCTTACGCAACTGCTCATGCTGCAACTGCTTGATGTCGCCAAGAGCCTCCATACCAGGGGAATTGCCGTAAATGTCGCCGCCGACAACGCTCCAGCGCGGACACATCACTGGAAAGTGCTTGTATCCACCCTCTCGCAGATACTTTCCGTCATCTCCACCAACCTCAAAGTAACAACTGCGAAAAGGCATGTTCTTCGCATCCTTCTTCGACGAATCCCTGTCCTCACGAGGCTCAATCGCATGAATAATCGGTACCCACTGATCCAAACTGCCTCGGTCATACAGATTCCTGACAGAATGAGAGCAATTCTTGTAACCAAATTCCTTAACGAGTTCGGCAACCGTCTTGTCAAACTCTCGGTACAAAGTGCAAACCATTCCCTGATAGTCAGACGCAATGCAGTATTCGCCAACAGTCACAGGATAATGGTGAATGACATTCTTAAAGTCGGGCAACACAATACTGACAGCCGTACCGAACGCTCCCAGTTCCTCATACATCTGATGCAAAGACCTGTAGGTGTTTGACTGCTGAAAAACAGATTGCATCCTCTTCGTCACCGTGTCCAGCCACAACTTCACTGGAGAAAATGCATTCAAATCAGGATCCCCAGTCCCTAGACGAAACCACTGACGGGCAGGAGAAGTCGCACCAGCCATCATGCCAGCGCCAAGAGTTCGCAAGGCGCGAGTACCAGTATTGTCGTAAATGTTGTTGTGACGGCGATACCCACGATTCCTGTCCTGCTGAAAATATCGACCGTTGCGAGGCAAAATGTAAGAAGTAATCTCCTGCCAATGTGCAATCCAACTCGCTCGTTCAGACTTCAAGTGACCAAGACGGGTAAGCAATTGCTCCCTTTTTGGTGCGCCCTTGTAAGACTGATTGTCGGGTGAATACTGCATTAACTTCCAAGTAGAGATGACTTGCCAAGTGCAAGAGAATTCGGGTCAACGCCAGTCGGACCAGTCAACATAGTTCCAGAGGGACCACCACTCGATGCAGCCGAGGCAGATTCCATAATCCCTGCAATGTTCGGTTGCTGTCTGTTCGCCTGATTAATTGCCATCTCGCTTTGCTTGCGCTGACCCTGAGCCGCATTCACTGCTTGCTTCTGCGCTGATTCTTGCTTTGACAATGCCGATGCTTGTTTCTTCTTGGCATCTTCGCCAGCAGAGATTGTGTAGCCAGCACCTGCGGCAGCGGCGGCGGCTCCTACAACTGCCGCACCTGTAGCAGCAGCAGTAGCGGCAGATGCACCAACAGCAAGTCCAATACTTGTAAACAATGGCATTACTTCGCTCCTTTGATGTATGTTCGTTCACTCATTTCGTAGCCAAGCCTGTTCAATGTCGTACCAACTGGTTCCTGTCCTTCAATCACCAAATCGCACATCGCAATCAAATCTGCGCCATTTTCTTTTGCCCAATTCTCGTAAGCCTTAATCAACTTAATTGAAGCAATTGTGCCTCGATTCTCTTCATTTACCCACCACATCATCTCGTGCGCCATCTTTGTCGAAGGCGAATACCAAACATTTGTCATCATCGCAGCCAAGATTCCAACAGCCTTACCTCCAACATCAATAACAAAAATAACCCCAGATTCCAACAACAATTTCACAGTATTTACAAGGTCTTCTGTCGTGTTTTTAATCAAAGAACCGTGAGGGGCAAACGCAAGAAACCTTTTTGCCATATCAACAATTTGATCAAATTCATCAGTTGATATTTCAGAAAAAGTAATGCGTCTTACTTCAGTCATACATGTTTCCAATGCTGAAAAATTATTCCGAACACAAGAGTTACGGGTACCTATTTACAATCATTTCTGAAACTCAGGAGCGTATGGGTCGTACTCGTGATGAATCCTCTTCCTCAAACGAGTCGCAATGTCATATGGCACACGCTTTGAAACTGGGTACGCAAAGGTCAGGCACAAAGCATCTGCGATGTCAGGGCTTCCACCGCCTTGCAAACGCTTCTTAATGTCATCCTTAGACTCCAAAACTTTTCTCCCACTTGCGTCATACCAAAAAATAGGTGTGGCGAGTTCCTGCTTCAAGTTCGCGCAATCGGGGATGGCACCCCCCCCTTCGATCCATTCACGCATGAGCCACCACATTTCCATGCGCCGATTGGCGAACTGTTTGTCCATCACCGCCTTCCCGCCGAAAGGGACTTCGATGGGGTCATAGTCGAGTTGTCGCAGTCGGTCGATGACTCCGCTCCCTGCCCCCGCATCGACGAACACGGCATCTGGCTGCCACGATTCGATGACGCTTGCGACTCGACCTGCTAGATCCATATTGTCGATGCCCCTGTAGATCAACGGCTCGAAGCAGACGAGACCTTGACGCTTGCAGATGACGCTTCGATCATCGCCGAATCGAGCAGGATCAACGCCAAGTATTCGAGGCGCAGATTCAATATCTTTATCGACATATTCACGCCGACTCGCTGTGATCGCATCGGACAAACTGATCAATTGATCTTCAGCGGATGCATCGAAGTCGCACAGATATTCACGGGCAAATGCGACCTCGGACATATCCCTTTTCAATCGATCCACTTCCTTAGAATCAAGTGAATTCGTGTCATAAACCGTATATTTTGCGCCGTACCAATCGTCCAGCGTCAACGATTTTTGGAACAGTTCGCTGAATAGATTTACGCCATTGGGTGTTCCAATGAATACTGCCCAGCCGTGACGATCAGAGGTGGCAGGTTGAAGCACATCTGTCCATATTTGAGGTCGAAACTGTGCAACCTCGTCACATACCACCCCATCTATTCTAAGCCCTCGGAGAGCATTAGGATTGTCAGCACCGAACAAGCGAATCATGCTCAAATTGTGCTTGAATTTGATCGACAATTCTGATTCATTGATGATGATCGCATCCAACAATCGAAGCGGTTCAAGTTTTAATTTCAGCCTCGCCCAAGCAATCGATTTCGACTGTGAAAGGAACGGCGCAATGTAGCAAAAGAAGCCTTGATCCTTGTCGAATTTCAATGCGGAATTGATCAATTGCATCAACGCAAGTTCTGTTTTTCCTGCACGGCGATGTAGTGCAAGCACAGTGAATCGCTTCAATTTCCTATGACATTTCTTCTGCCACGGTCGAGGCGAATACTTTATTTCTATGTCAGTTTGTTTCGTCGCTGGCATCAGGAACGCCCGTGATTACGCGCAGATTTAGACCACCTGCAACATCGTGAGACAGTCGAGCCTGATCGCCGTATCGCTTGCTGTTTAGTTTCATTGCTAGCCATTGCAAGGTCATTACTTGGTTGCGAATATGGTTCACGCTTGCGCTGTCATACGATCCTGTCAGCGGATTTTTTTCAGGCAAACTCGTGGCTAAATCCTTCATTTGATCCACCCAAGTATGCGCTTGTAGTTCCCTCGCCCGTGTGTACTTGATGTCGAAATCTTCTCGATCTTCTCTTATCCATCTCATCACAGTCGCCATTCCGACCATTTTTGGATCTCTGCAAATCTCCCGTAAAGACTGCCCAAGTGCCAATCTTTCGCAAATCTCATCGGCAATTTTCGCATTGTATTTCGTCGGTCTTCCTGCACTTTTTGGTGCATTTTCCTTCGACGGTCTTGTGACTCTAGCCATTGATTCTCCTCCATTTACTCGGTGTTTGCGCTCGAATGTAGTACTTGCAAATCTTCTGAACTGTTGACCTTCTGATACCAAATATCGCAGAAAGACGGCGATATCCAACCATTTCATCCTCGTGCATATCTCTCATTTTGTCCACGATTTCCTGTGAAATAGTGCAATTTTGATGAGACATTCCGATTCGATATCCATTCTCATTCATTCCTATGACGGTCATTCAATCACTTTAATCACCCCAAAATCGATGTCAATAGCAAAAAATAATATCTATAAAAATAGGCATTTCCGATAAATCTTGATAAATACCAAAGAATACTCTTGCATACAGTCGATTACCTTGTATGCTTCACACAGGTACGAAATTCACACAAGCCTAAAAGGCAGAATCGAGAACACAAAGGCAACACATATGAAAAAGCAACACAATAATTCCACACGCATCGTCGCACGACAACGAGAGTTTGACAGAGCGGTCATTGAAGAAAAATGGATGGGCTTTGCTCATTCGATTCTCTCGCAACAAATGTCCACAGAAGAATTTTTTGAAGATGTGGACTGCATCGACATCACCGTTCAGGATCGGGTTTCCGACTTCATCGCTGAATTTGGCGATTGGGCTTCGATGGGTTGGAAGGAAGAAAACAATTCAACAGTTGTCCTCGCACGATTTCTCTACAAGGAGTTCAAATGAACATATTCAACGCACAACTTGAATCGCCAAATTTCTCATTCTCTGCATACGGTCGAACCGAAGCGCAAGCGAAAAAGTCCCTTATTCACGGGTTGAGGGAACACGCAACCTACTACAGAATCAAACGAGATTGGTTTTTGGAATTCGCAGACGACATCATCGTGATCGAATTGGAATTGAACGCTTGCTACCGTGACGGCGCATTATGGCGCAGAGGTGATGGAAGTAAATGATTCAATCGTGTAGTTCCGCACTCGACTCCCCTGCCAAGGGGGGAAGAGTCTGCAACTCCGCAGGTTTCGACACACATAAAGAAAGGCATCAAATGAAAATCACCGTGACCGAACAAATTTTCTTGGAAGAATTCCGCACCTCATCGAGAGCGGATCAATTCTCTCGTGAGGCTCTCGTAGCCATCTTCAACTACATCACCGAAGCAGAAGGCGATGTCCCTGCTGACGAGGGTTCAGAAATTGAACTCGATGTAGTCGGCATCTGCTGTGAGTATGTCGAAGTCGAGAATTCCGACACCGACGAACTCGAAAATTATTCCAACTGCGATGTGGTCGCAGAACTTGAAGACTCAACTGTGTTCATTCAATCCTAAAAAAGAAAGGCAATACAAATGACAACTACAGACACAACTTTTGAAATGCAAACCCTTGCGATCTATTCGCACAAGTGTGCTTTGATTATGCGAATGGTCGATGTGGCAGTTCGCACATCCCCAGAGGGTTTCCAAAATCTTTTGACCACACACGGTCTTAACCTTACAAAGGAACAAGCGGATCAGCACATAATGCGATACGACAGCGGAGTAATCCATGTAGGTAGTGGTTGGTACGAAGTTATCTTGGACGCAAAGAGGCAGGAAAGTCTTGGTCTATTGTCAGTGCCACTTGTGAATAGAAAATTTGTCGGTGGCGATTGGATTCAGGTTTATGTTGCATCAAAAAGAGGTGCGCTTTGAAAACCAAAATTCCAACAGACTCGCAGATCATTATCGATGTCACTAGAGCGTTTGCGAAAGCAGATGCGCTCGGTGGCAATTGGATCGACTGCTTACCCAACTACATCGACTGCGATGAGAATCTGACAAACGACAATCATTACATCGGGACTCTCGCCGATGGTCGCAATGTCTACTACACGCCTGAACCTTGGGCAATGAACATTGTCCGCATTGAGGAATCCAAATGACCAAGAAACTTACTGCGGAAACATTGGCAATGCGAATGGTTCTTGAACATCGCAAGGATGGAATCGTGATGACGATCCCGCAAGCCTTGCAAGAGATCGAGACGCTCTGCGATTGGCATCGTGAGGACAGAGCAGACTGTCAGCGCAAGACTCCTATGCTTCGCACGGACATCGTGCATTGGGACACTTCCGACAATTCAATTTGGCAGGAGGAGGCACAATGAAAAAGATCATCACTTATGCGTTGTGGCTTCCTGCTCGAAAACAGTTCGGATTCTTTGCAGGGCTGGAGGGCGAAGGCATCGGTCATTGGGTGGATGTTCGGTCAAGCATCCTGCATCCCAGAGATCGGTTTCCCGAATCGTTTTCAGAGTTGAAGCGGTGGGCTGATCATCACGGGAGGACACTCAAGAAAAAAAATATGGGTTTGTATGTGGTGTCTGCACCACAATGATTCCTGCCCCGTCAAGGGGCTTTTTTTATTCCTGCTCTCATCGTTCACGCTGGCAATCGTGTCTCGCAGGATCGACTGTGGAGCGTTTTTTTGCTTCGGGAGTCCTACCGTCAGTCCAAATTTAGAACGCTTCAGAATCGATCTGCGCTAATTGGGCTTTTTGACTTTGCCCAGCACCTGCGCGTCGATTTGGAAAATGTTGCTTCGAGACCCGTTTCTCTTTACGGCAACTGACATAGGGAGGATTGGTCAAATTTTTGAATTCGTTCTCCAAGCCATTCCATGCAATTAACTGCCATCGAATTTCCCAGGGCTTTGTAGCGAGGTCCATCAGGACAGTCCTCTGCGTTCTTTTTCTTCCAAGGGATCGCTGTCCAGCCATCGGGGAATCCTTGCAGCCGTTCGCATTCGGTTGGAGTCAGGCGGCGAACTTGCATAGTTTGAACTAGCGATGGCGCAGTATTTCCACCTGCGTTGCTTGGCAGGGTTGGCGATACGGTTTCGCTGTATCCAATGCTTCTTGATTTTGCGCCTTGACCGCTTTTAAAGCATCCAATTGGGGCAACCGTAACAGCATGGACATCGTGTCCGTTGATCGTGTATGACGAGCCATCCGTAGAAACGCAAGCGTTTGACTTGCTTCCTTGCATATTGACTATCGCCACGGCATGCGTATCTTGGCTAGTCAGCGTATACATTTCACCAGTATCTGAGCATCCTGAACCGCTTGGTCCGTTGTGATCCTGACGATTAATCATTGAGCCTTGAATTGCAACAGCAGGAACGACGAGCGGCACATTGCCACCACCAGTCCCGTATCGAGAAACGCAACTCGGCGCAACATCGTGCGGACCAGTGATTCGGCTGTCATTGGGATGGTTTTCAAACAGGATTGCGGTGATTGGTTGCAACACAAATAAACCGCATTCACTTCCAACTGGACCGCCACTTTGCTTTTGCCACTTCGATGTGACCGTGTCCGAAGCATTTGGATTGCTTCCGCAATAAATGGGTTGCAATAATGCGCCAAAATTATCTTTATCAGGCATCCGTTGCGTTCCCTTTGATTTTGTCAAAGTGTTTGCCGTTTTTTCTCCGTCCCACCAAGTTGGTTGTTTAATTGGAGCAGAAAATGTCAGGTGTTCTCCTCGACTACTTGGAACTCCACCATCGCCACCGCTTCTA
>Ga0209353_10000132_pt1 | contig 43343 bp, 35 predicted proteins | sample LauGreSpBDMM15SD_2_FD_187561 | JGI IMG/M metagenome (GOLD analysis project Ga0209353, IMG submission 187561) | Freshwater lake microbial communities from Lake Michigan, USA - Sp13.BD.MM15.SD (SPAdes) (version 2) | ecosystem: Environmental > Aquatic > Freshwater > Lake | place: Lake Michigan... | reverse complement strand
GGCAAATAAAATATCCGACGCAAGCAACGTAAACATGAAAGGTGGTACTTTCCGTACCGGTTCAGGAGCAGGCAATAGTGAAACAGTAGGAACTTTAACCTTAAGCGACAGTAGCACTATAGCACTGGGCACCGGTAATCATAACTTGAATTTTGCAGCGAGTAATGCTACATCATGGACAGGCGGCAAGGTTTTACTCATCACCGGTTGGGCAGGCAGTTTTAATAGTACTACCGGTACCTCTGGTAAAATTTTTTTCGGCTCAAGTGCTGAATTATCGGCTGGGAAATTAGCACAAATAAAATTTGTTAATGGTGGATCAAAACACACGGCAACACAATTAAGCACTGGTGAAATTGTTGCAACAGCATCTGTTGCACTTCCTATTGAATTACTTTCCTTTAAGGCAACACTTAAAAATAATGTAGTTGAACTACATTGGCAAACTGCAACAGAAACAAACAACGACTATTTTGTCATAGAACGTTCCGTTGAAGGGAAAGTATGGGAATCAATGGATACCATAAAAGGGGCAGGCAATTCAAGTAATGTATTGAATTATGCAAACAGTGATGAAAATCCACTATCAGGCACGTCGTATTACCGGTTAAAACAAGTTGATTTCGACAAAAACTTTAGCTATTCTGACATCGCGGTGGTGAATTTTGAAGGATTTAAAATCATAGATTTATTTCCTAACCCATCAGAGGGAAACTTCAATCTTGTCATGAAATCGTCAATAGAAGCCTCCATTGATTTAACCATTTATAATGCCATTGGGCAAATGATTAAAACCCAAGCAATGCATATTACCAAAGGCGCAAACACATTGCATGTTCAATTTGAAGCCGCAAATGGCAAGTACCTCATTACGGTAAAATCAACCGATGGCGCATACTACGATTATACGGTGATTTTAAATAAGTAAGTATTAGGTATTAGGTACTAAGTCTTAGGTATTAAGTATTAAGTATTAGGTTATAGCTGAATACCGTGGCTTCACACTTTCACAATAAGGATTACTACCCTACTTTAATATCCAAATACATCATAAAATTGATTTTCAAACTGCATTTTATCATTCAGATATTCAAGAGTTTTAAATAAATGGTTTTTGTGAATTTTAAAATCTTCTTGCACAAAGATGGAGTCGTTTATTAGCTCAGTTTCTGCTTTAACTAATTCCGATTGAAGTAACATTTCTTCTTCAAATTGTTTTTTCGTATAGCGTCTGTAATCAAATATTGGCTGGAATCGAGGGTGATGATAAAAGCTATATTTTTGTACTTCAAGTTCGTTTACTTGTTCTCTTAATACTTCAATGTATACGCGTAATTTTTCGGCACTTAGTGCTACATTTTGCTCCTTATAAATCCATTGCATTTCTAATTGCAACAAAGTGGTTAAATCTTTATTGTCATAAGCTATTGTAACTTTCTTCATCAACTCTTCTTTTTCTAGTTTTAGGTCGATATCTGTTTCAAGATCAGGGTGTAATGTTTTAGCTAATGCGAGATAAATACTTCTAATACTTTTGTTTTTGAGCTCGTCTTTTTGCTTTTGAAGTTCTTCCCGCTTTAACTCAGCTTTGGTTTTATTTTTAGGTTTAGATTGATTTTTGTATTTATTTTTCTCGAAATCACGATCATTTAAACCATTTTCTCCATATTTTTCATGAATCGCTTCTTGAATCATATTTTGCATTTTTGCATAGTTTTCAGGAGATGTGTCTGCAAAATCAAATGCCGACAAGTCAATTTCAATACCCAATTCATCTTTTAATTGCTCTTCAAGCATACTTTTTGCATCAGAAATATCCTCTTGAAGTTCTTCGTCATAACTAGTATTATTATAAAAATTGTATATTGCTTTTAATTCATCATCTATGTCTTGTTCTTTAGCAATGTCGCCCATGAAATGGGCAATACATTTTTCGATTTCTGTTTTTTGTTTTTTGTTTAATTTTTCAACTTGAGTAAGCTTAAAAATAAATTTAACAAACTTTGATTTTGATTCTATATTTTCTATTTCAACTAAAGGCAATGTTTTATGATAAATATCTAATTTATATTCAGACTCTGTTTCAATTTTTTGAAGTTGTTTTCTGAGTGTTTCTATTTTTTTAGATAAAGTATTGAAGGTGATTTGGTCTTTTGACAAAATAGTTTTTGACTTATTTTTAATTAAAAAAACTTCTGTTTGGTTTGTTGAGATGTTTTTTTTTGCCATGATTAAAATGTTTAATTTACTGTTTTGTATTTATAAAGAGTATACTTGTACAATAATATGAAATTTTCAGCAATTTTTATAAAATCTGCAACTTGATTAAAGGCAACAATATATTTAATGTAGGTTGATTGAGTCAGGTATTGAGGTATTATTTGAGCTCATTGTTGGTGTTTACCTTTTGTTGCTGTAACCTTGAGTCATAACTTTTTGTTGAATCAGATTTCTCAGCATTTGTTAGAAAAAATTTTGTACTCACCCAAGATTGTATCATCTCAACCTTGTCATTACTGTTTGAAAGCTGTTGATTAAGAGCAGGCGTAAATACTTTCTTTTTCACTCTACAACACGCTATTCCCCAGTGTTTTTATTTCGTCTCCACACACAGTAAATCATCTAGAGCCATAATTTAAACACCAAAAAAATCTCAAAAAATAATTATTCCATATTTCGATATGTAATAAATTGACGTATATAATAGGCTCAGTAACCGTACTACGCCCTTTGCCAAACACCTGCGCCATTTGGTCTTGTGTTAGCCAAACGGTTTCAACTTCCAAGCGAACATCAACTTTAATATTGCCTTCTTGGTTTTGGTATAGGAGAAATTCGGAATTGTTCATTGGTTAATTTTTACATCATTGATGACCTAATATAGCAAATTTTCAATATTCCGTAATGGATATATTAAGAATGATTACCACCTTAAAACCAGGTCAAACGCATTTAAATGGTGGTTTTATTTGAATGAATAGAAGGCACAAAAATGCATAATCAGCGTTTATCCGCACAATCTGCTCCATCTGTGTTCAATTATCATTTATTCTTTAAAAGAATAAATAAATGGCACGCAGATGATACGGATTTGGCGAATTTTCACGGATATATAACGCTATGTTTTCAATTTATTCAATTATTTTAATGCGTTTGCCCTGACCTTAAAACGACTAATGTGTGATATTTTGAATTATTTTTGTATTTTACGAATAGAAATGAAAAAATTAAATTATATCGATTTGTTTGCAGGAGCAGTCTCTGAAGGTTTTATTAGAGCAGGTTATATATGCTTTAATTTTTAATATTTTACGTTATGATAAATGTAACATGTGCTATCATTATCAAGGATGATAAAATTTTGGTAACTCAACGTAGTGAAAAGATGAAGATGCCTTTAAAATGGGAATTCCCTGGAGGTAAATTAGAGTCCAATGAAACTGAAGTTGAGTGTATAAAAAGGGAAATTAAAGAAGAATTGAATATTGAAATCGTTGTTTTAAAAGCATTACAAAATAGAATATTTGATTATATCGATTTTAAAATTAACCTTATACCATTTGTGGTATGTTACACTTCAGGAGAAATAAAACTTGCTGAACACAAACAATTTAAGCTGTTTAATAAGGCTGAATTACTCAATTTAGATTGGGCAGAGGCTGATTTATCTATTGTTAATGAACTTTTAAATTTGGAAATATGACAGAAGGTTTATACGAAGAACTAGTTACTAAACTAATTAATATTAAGCTAAATCAATTAGAACAAAATTCCTTTCAAGTTAAAACTTCAACAATAGACAAAGCTGAAGCTGCTCACATTTTAGCGCAACATATCGGAAATACAATTAAACAAGCATTTTCATTAATAAAGGGCGAGCAATCAATTGACATACAAATTCAAATAGCGAATAAAATCATATTGGTTCTGAAAGATGAATTAGAGAACGCTGATTTTGAAAATGATTTAATTGATGAGGAAGGCCTGATATTAAAAGCCGTTTTTTCTAAAGTAGATGCTCATTTTACAAACCTAGATTTGCACTTAAATGAAATAACACCATATACAAGACTCATTTATAGCGAATTATTTACGGGTGGTAATGCAGGAACAACTCTTGAAAGTGAACTAAGAAAAGAAATATTATCCTCTAATAAAATTGATTTGCTTGTGTCATTTATTAAATGGAAAGGAATTAGAATTTTAGAACGAGAACTGATAGAATTTACTCAAAGAGGCGGACAACTAAGGGTTATAACAACAACATATATTGGCGCTACAGACTCAAAAGCGGTTGATTTTTTAGCTTCTTTGGAAAACACAAAAGTAAAAGTATCCTATAATACTGGAAATGAACGATTGCATGCAAAAGCCTATTTATTTCAAAGAAATACAGGTTTTCATACCGGCTATATAGGTTCTTCTAATTTTTCACGGTCGGCATTGACTGATGGATTAGAATGGAATTTGAAGGTTACTACTAAAGAAGTTAGCCATATTATAGATAAATTCAAAAAAACGTTTGAATCGTATTGGCAAAATGCTGATTTTGAATTATATGACCCCAATGTTGACTCTGTAAAACTAATAGATGCTTTAAAACAAGGAAAGTTTTCTAAAGAACACACTTTTTCAACCGCCTATTTTGACATCAAACCTTTTCCTTACCAAAATGAAATTTTAGAAAAACTAGAAGTTGAAAGAACTATCCATAATCGATATAAAAATCTATTGGTTGCTGCAACTGGAACAGGAAAAACGATTATATCAGCATTTGATTACAAAAGTTTTAGAACTAATCATAAATCATCTAAACTGCTTTTTATTGCCCACCGAAAAGAAATTTTACAACAAGCCAAAGCTGCTTTTCAAGGCATATTAAAAGACAATAATTTTGGAGAATTGTGGGTCGATGGCTTAGAACCTAGTTCCAATGAATATGTTTTCGCCTCTGTACAAACACTCAACAATAGATTAAAAGATATAAATTTATCTCCTGATTACTATGATTTTATAATTGTAGATGAAGTTCATCATATTGAAGCTAAGACATATAGGCCCATTCTTGATTATTTTACCCCTAAAATATTACTTGGTTTAACGGCTACACCAGAAAGAATGGACGGAGCGGATATATTAAAAGATTTTTGCAATCGTATCGCAGCCGAAATTAGACTTCCTGAAGCTTTAAATAAAAAACTATTAAGCCCGTTTCAATATTTTGGCATTACAGATTGTATAGATTTAACTAATGTAAATTGGGCAAATGGTAAATATGCAGTTAGCGAGCTTACTAATCTATATACCAAAAACAACATACGAGTTGGAGCTATAATTAACAACCTTAATAAGTATCTGAATAATGTAAATGATGTTAGAGCGATTGGGTTTTGTGTATCAATAGAGCATGCCACTTTTATGGCCGAAAAATTTAATTTAGCGGGATTGAAATCGTCTTATTTAACCTCAAAAAACGCAACTAATAGAGAACAAATTAGAGAACAATTCAGAAAAAAAGATTTTAATTACTTATTTGTAGTAGATATTTTTAATGAAGGTGTAGATATTCCAGAAATTGATACAATATTATTTTTAAGGCCTACCGAAAGTTTGACCGTTTTTCTTCAACAATTGGGGCGAGGTTTGCGTCTAGCGGAAGGGAAAGATTGTTTGACAGTACTCGATTTTGTTGGTAATTCAAGACCCGAATATGATTTTGAAAACAAGTTCAGAGCTTTAATAGGCAAAACTACGACTTCTGTTCAAAAAGAAATTGAAGATAATTTTCCCCATTTACCATTAGGGTGTTCGATTGTTTTAGAGAAAAAAACAAAAGAAATGATTCTTGATAATATTAAAAAAGCGACATCATTTAATGTCAATCAATTAATTACAAAAATCAGGAATTTTCAATATCAAACAACCTTGCCATTATCTTTGTCTAATTTTATTGAATTTTATCATATTCCACTCGAAACTATTTATTCCAAAAAAGAAACGTGGTCAAGATTATGCCAAAAGGCAGGTATTATAGAAGAATTTGACACAATTAATGAAAAGCAGATATATGCAGCAATAGCTAATAAATGGCTTGCAACAAGTGCTTTGAGTTATTTTGAATTTTTACTTTCAATTGCAAAATTGAAATTTAAAATAAAGATTGAGTCATTTAATGAGGTTGAAAAAAGCATGTTATTAATGCTGCATTATGATGTTTGGCAAAATGCAGGTGGTTTTGATTCCTTAGAAAAAAGTATTCATGAAATTGGTAAAAATAATGTATTAGCAAATGAAATAATTCAAGTATTAGAATTACTAATTGATAAAATATCCTTTAAAGAATTTGATATTCATTTGCCGTATCATCAACCTTTAAAACTACATGCCAGGTATACAAGAGATCAGATATTGACAGCATTTGGGCTAAATACTTATGATAAAAAATCACCCAATAGAGAAGGCGTTGCTGAAAATGCTAATTTAAATACCGAATTACTATTCATCAATTTAATTAAATCCGAAGAAAATTTTTCTCCGACTACAATGTATGATGATTATGCAATTAGTGAAACGTTGTTTCATTGGCAAAGTCAAAATTCAGCAAAACCAGATACGGGAAAAGGATTGGCATATATTCAACATAAAAAAAACAATAAGAAAATTTTGCTTTTTGTAAGAGAAAAGGCAAAAAATCAATTTAAAAATACGATGGGTTATGTGTTTATTGGGGAAGGAAATATAAAAGATTATGAAGGTTCTAAACCAATGAATATCAAATGGGAACTTAATGAGCCAATGCCAAATTATCTTTGGAAAGATGCTGCAAAAATGGCAATATAGTGCTCAAAAATTTTGGTATTAAGATGTAAAAATCAAACAGAATAAATCCATAATCATGAAAATCCAATATGTATCTGACCTTCATTTAGAATTTAATGAAAACGCCAAGTATCTTAAAGAGCATCCTCTAGTTCCCGCAGGTGACATTTTGATACTTGCAGGTGATATTGTGCCATTTGCAGTGATGGATAAATTTAAAGACTTCTTCGACTATTGTTCAGATAATTTTGTAGCTACCTATTGGATTCCTGGCAATCATGAATACTACTATTTTGATATTGCCACTAAGTCTGGAACTTTAAATGAAAACATCAAAAGTAATGTTCATTTGGCAAATAACATTTCTTTTATCCATAATGATATTAACCTGATATTCTCCACATTATGGTCAAAAATTCAGTTAATTAATCAGTGGCAAATTGAACAAAATCTTAGTGATTTTCATGTAATCAAACATCATCAAAACAGATTTACGGCTGCTCATTACAATCAATTACACGATGAAAGCCTAAGCTTTATTACAAATGAATTACAAAATAATAAACAAGCTAAAAATATAGTTGTTAGCCATCATGTACCAACATATCTTAATTACCCTGAGCAATATAAAGGAGATGTTTTAAATGAAGCTTTCGCTGTGGAGCTATATGATATGATTGAAGCTAATGGCCCTGATTACTGGATTTATGGCCACAGCCATCACAATACCTATGATTTTAAAATTGGAAGTACTTCTCTAATTACAAATCAATTGGGTTATGTTCAGCGTAATGAAAATAAACACTTCAATCCTAAATTATATTTTAATATATGATTATTAGTACAATAAAGTTATATTTGCACAATAAAGCCAACAGCTTTATCAATAATTTCAACTTTATTAAGACATGAATAATGAGAATAGCTCCTGCGTAACAACCGCTGCCATCGAGGTCATTACTTCACTTTCCAATGTCCGCCTTTATCGCTGCCAATCCTTACTACAAGCCCATTACTTTTCAACTTAGCTAAATTCTTTTCTATAGCACTTGTAGATACTTGAAGCTTTTGAGACAATTCTAATATCGTGATACTTGGGGTTTCCTTTATTATCCTCAATATTTTCTCCGTACTTTTAAATTCAATAGCATTTAAAGTGACCATTAATCCACCAAAATCAGTAGAAAACCGAGGTACGGAAAGATTCGACTTTTTACATTCAGCTACAATCTTGGAAATACCACGCCCCCATGACTCAACCATGCCAGCCCTAAAAAATGTATTAGCGATATCAGGATTAGCGGGTTTTGATGGATGTTTTTCTAAGATAGTATCCAATGTCCAATCCAATGGAAGATGGCCATCATTCCAAATATTAAGCTGATTTTTATAAACACTTATTTGTATTGGTACTCCGCTGCTATAATCTTTGTGAGCAACTGCATTTAATAAAGCTTCACGTAATGCTGCTTCAGGATATACGTATTCTTCTATCCTGGCAATGCCTTCGTACCTTATATAAGCACTCATGTATTTTGTGAGCAATAAATCCATCGTCTTTTCTATCTGAGAGAAAAGATTACCATGAATTTCGTCCTGATAAATCAAATCTGATTCAGATTCAAAAAAACCAATCTTGATATATGCCCCAGTTACAAATTTTTCCGGGTCATTATGAAAAAGTAACGCACATGCTCGCTTGAGTTGATGGTCCTCCATCAGGCGTAAATTGTCAAGAAGTATTTCAGAAGCATCATCGAGTATATGCTCATCAACTCTTTTAGATTTCCTTGCACGCTTTTTAAAATTATCAAGCGCATCTGCACCTAAATCAGTAATTTTAAGGCTAGGAAGAGGAATTCCATCCCAATGTTTACCAGATTTTTGTAATATGAACTTGTTTAATGCGGCACCCTTTAACTCCTGTTTGGTAGAACCTGTTCGGTAATGATATTGTCCTTTATAATTGATTGGATATGAATGTGGATCAACTTTTATTTCAATCAGGTCTTCCCCTTCCTCTTGAATGAGATTGACATCCACCATAATCCCTAAAGTATCGCGAACCTTGTTAGGTATATCTTCAAGTAACTTAGCTGGCTTTGCTAAACCAACTACGCTACCAGCATCATTCTTTCCAATAATTAATGTTCCCCCATTTGCATTGGCAAAACCAGCAATCCATGCCAGAAACTCATCTTTCCAGACTGCTTTCCATTCGATATTTTAGGTTTCTTTATTCAAGGTGAAATAATATTTTTTCAACTATAATCAATCTATTCATGTTTTACTTTCCTATACAGAACTTAGAAAATATGTTATCCAACAAATCCTCATGGGTGATTTCGCCTACGATCTCGCCTAAATAATGCAGGGATTGGCGGATGTCCATGGCCAGGAAATCTCCGGTAACTTGCATGTCCATGCCATCTAGCACGGCTTGTAGGGCGTTGCGGGTTTGGAGTAAGGCATCGTAATGACGGATATTGGTCACGATGGTATTGCCTGTTTTAAAAGAATCGAGGTTAACGGTTTGTAGGAGTTTGTCTTTGAGGGTTTCAATCCCAATTTTTTGTGCGGCAGAAATGGCTATAAAGGTATTTATCGTTTGTAAATGGGCTAAATCTTCTGCTGAAATATTATCAATTTTATTGGCCACAAAAATAATCGGAATACCCAATTGCTGTAACGCTGTACTTTGTACTTTGTACTCAGTACTTTGTACCTCCAAAACGTCAAACAAATAAATAATCAACGAAGCCTCTTTCATTTTTTGGTGCGTTCGTTCAATGCCCATGGCTTCTAACCTATCATCGGTTTCACGTAGACCAGCGGTGTCGATAAACCTGAAAGAAATGCCTTCAATGCTGATTTCGTCTTCAATCACGTCGCGGGTAGTACCTGCAATGTCAGAAACCATGGCGCGGTCTTCGTTCAACAAGGCATTGAGCAAGGTCGATTTTCCGGCATTCGGTTTCCCCGCAATTACGGTCGGAACCCCGTTTTTTATCACATTCCCCAAATCAAAAGAAGCCAGTAATTTTTGAATGGTTACTTTGAGCTTTTCAATCAAGGCACGTAAATCATCCCTGTTGGCAAATTCTACATCTTCTTCAGAAAAATCTAGTTCTAATTCAATCAAGGAAGCAAAATGTATCAATTCTGTTCTTAGGGCTTTGATTTCTTTGGAAAAACCACCTCTCATTTGACTCAAGGCTGCCTTATGAGACATTTCAGAATCGGCAGCGATCAGGTCGGCAACGGCTTCGGCTTGTGCCAAATCGAATTGTCCATTTAAAAATGCCCGTTTGGTAAACTCTCCTGGTTTGGCCAGACGCGCGCCATGGTTTAAAAATACCCGGATAATTTCTTTGGTGATGTATGGCGAACCGTGACAGGAAACTTCTACGATATTTTCTTTGGTAAATGATTTTGGACCTATAAAAACGGTGACCAATACTTCATCTATGATTTTATTGCCGTCGCGGATGGTCCCAAAATGGGCGGTATGGGTTTCGACCAAACTCAAGTCTTTGCCTTTAAATACCTCATTACAAATTGTAATGGCCTCTTTTCCTGATAAACGAATGACAGAAATGGCACCAATGCCCGGAGCAGTCGCCAAGGCAACAATGGTATCTGAAATGGAAGAAGTAAAGAGTTCGTTCATGTTATGGTTGAATGATGAAGTTTGCCATCGTATGAAATACAAAAGGCTTTCAAAATTAATGAAAGCCTTTTGTATTAATGGTAAATTTTAAAGAAATTATCTAGTAGTCAAATACATCCTCTAAGTCTATTACTAATTCAGGTAGGGTATAAAGAGCTATTTTATCACCCAAAGTATATTTCCCTTTTAATTGATATTTAGCATTTTCGAGTAAAAAAACATCCACAATTTTGTCACCGGGTGATATGATCCAATATTCTCTTACTCCAGATTCTTCATATACTTGAAATTTTTCTGTTAAATCTTTGTGTGCAGTACTGGGTGAAAGAAACTCTATCACCATATCTGGAGCACCTTTGCATCCACGATCGTCTATTTTAGTTGGATCACAAATGACACAAATATCAGGTTGAACGATAGTTGGCTTACCATTTGGTTTTTGAATTGGCAAATAAACATCAAAAGGAGCAATGAAAACCTTACAGTGATTTTTTTTCAAATAGGTTGAAATGTCACGAAATAAATTCCCAGCGTAGACTTGATGTTTGGGAATGGGAGCAGGAGACATTTTAAAAATCTTGCCCTTGATTAATTCCACCATTTCATCAAACTGCCATGACAGGTAGTCAGCAACAGTATAGGTTTTGTTTAAATCCAATTGCGATATGTCCGTAATGGGTTTCATATTTTTAGCATTATTGGGTTCTTTATCACTCAACGTTTTCTTATCTTGCTTGTATGGCTTGTTGTGTTTGCGCAAACTGTTCAATGGTTTGAGATTTATGGTAATCACCTCCATAAAATTTCAAGACCAACATAAACTGATTCACATCCAAATAACCAGAACGAGGCTCAATCAAGTTCATTTTTTCGTCTAAATAAACGGTAGTTGGATAACCAGTAACTCTCCATGAAGCCGCTAATTCTTGTTCGGTCATTTCACGACCTTGGTATTTGATTACTTTTTTGCTTTCCGCATTGAGCTTCACGGCATAAAATTTTTCGTTGGCAAATTTCCCAACCGTTGGGTCAGCAAAAGTCGACTTGTCCATTTTTTTACACCAGCCACACCAATCGGTATAGACATCAAACACCACTTTACGAGGATTTTTCTTTTGTAATTTATTCAGTTCTTCAAAAGTAATCCATTTCACACCACCTTCTTCAGTAGTAGTTTCGTTACCATTGGTCAAAATTGATGCGGTAGCAACGCCGACAAATATCGTAGTTATCAGTATAGGTAATAAATATTTTCTAAATGCAGTCATGATCATTTATTTAAAATGTTTGTAATGCAAATTAACGAATTAGGATTAACAATCGTGTACATGTTTTCAAGATTTTTTTAGACTGATATTAAAAAGCCAAACAAGTGAATATCATGTTCGAAAATGCCCTTCTATGTATACCTATAAAATTTCAGCTATTGTCTATAAAGGTTGTTGGAGAAGAACTCCAGCAACAGTCCAGCAACAGTGAAAAGTTGAGACCCGATAAAACTACAAATCGTGCCGCCACTACAATGTATTGATGGCACGAATTTTTAATTTGAACAGGATGAAAAAATACAAACTTAGTCAATATTCACCATTAAAAAATCAGCTTACTACAATCATGAAAAACCTTTTATTTTACATATACCGCAAACTTTATTTCATTTTTTTCTGCGAGTGCTAAAATCTCCAAATTGATTTCTTCTCTTGCTTTGATATAGTTTTTTTCTTCTGTGGTATTGATAAAATAGAGCATAAAAATTGAATAGTTAGACTCATCAAAACCTTGAAAATAGATGTAAAAATCGGGACCAGTTAAGTCATGTTTTTCTACCACTGATTTGATTTGGGCAATAAACTTGTCTATATTTTCTTTCTTGTTATCCAGCTGAAGACCAATGTTAAATTTCACCCTTCTGATATTTCTGTTGGTGAGGTTGTCTAGTACATCGTCGACCATTTTTTTATTGGGCATAGACACCAATGATTTTTCAAGGGTACGAATTCTTGTACTTCTAAAACCGACACGTTCCACCGTGCCCACGATATTACCAATTTTCACACTGTCACCTACCACAAATGGCTTGTCTAGAAATATGGTAAAAGAAGCCAGCAGGTTTTCAAGACTTTCTTTGGCAGCAAGCGCTACCGCCAAACCACCAATTCCTAAACCGGTGATGATAGACGCCACGTTCATGTCAAACACAATTCCTAAAAACAAGAAGCATGAGAAAATCAATACCACAATTTTGATAAATTCTTTCATGAAAGGAATCAATTGCTCATGCAGTTTGCTTTCACGTTCAATTTCTCGTTTGCTCAATGCCAAAGCAAAAAAGTCGATCAATCGTAATAGGAGCCAGGTGGCAGATACAAAAAAAGCCAGTTGATAGCCTTTGTCAATCACCATTTTCAATCCAAACTTATCTACCTCTCTTAAATTCCAATATTGGGGAAATTCTAAAAATCCAAAAGCAAAATATAAAAACCAAACAATAAATAAGCTTTCAAATGGTTGTTTGATTAATGCTATAAAACTATCTACCGATAAATCGTAGCTAAATTTTTTCACAAACCTAAAAACTACCCTTCCTAAAAGTTTAGAAACAAGCTGTTTGACCACTAATCCTGCTAAAATAATTCCTATAAAAACAACAATGTTTTCTAATGAATTATTAAGAATATAGTTGGCGTTTAATGCATTTCTTAGTTCTAAAATACTCATTTTTTATCGGTATAAGGCAATGTGATTCAACAAATATTGTGATAAAATTATACAAAGCAAAACGATATTGTAGTGTTTAGTTTTTAGTGCTGAATGTTGAGTATAAACACTAAACTGATAACTAATAACTGTAAACCAACAAACCTCTACACCATTGTAGTGTTTAGTTTTTAGTGCTGAATGTTGAGTATATACACTAAACTGATAACTAATAACTGTAAACCAACAAACCTCTACACCCAACCAGGGCAAACGCATTTAAATGGTGGTTTTATTTGCATTAATAGAAGGTACAAAGAAGCATAATCAGCGTTTATCAGTATAATCTGCTCCATCTGTGTTCAATTTTTATTTATGCTTTAAAAGAATAAATAAATGGCACGCAGATGATACGGATTTGGCGAATTTTCACGGATATATAATGCTATGTTTTCAATTTATTCAATTATTTTAATGCTTTTGCCCTCTACACCCAACCATAAACCGCCCCACCGATGCTGTCTTTGCGTGCTCCGGTGACTTTACTTAAGGAATTTACGGCACCATTTATTCTCAACAATCCTAAAAAAGCAAATATCAAGGCTTCTTTGAACATCACGAGTTCAGCTTCGGGCACGATAATGTCTACATTTCCTTTGGTAAATTTATGGATACGTTCAATCAGGTAACCATTAAATGCACCGCCACCAGTAACCAACATTTGCTGGGTTTTGAAAATACTGCAATTGGCATGTAAAATATAGCTAATCTGTTGCGCAACATGCTCTGTAAATGTGGCTATTTTGATTTCTATGGAGAGATTGAATCGGTTTAAAATCGGCATTACTTCGGCATCAACCCATTCTTTTCCTAAAGATTTTGGCGCTTGGCGTGTGTAAAATTCCAAGTCACTCAGGGCTTTTAACAATTCGCTGTCGGGACCATGATTTCGGGCAATGTTGCCATTGTCATCGTAAGGCAAACCAAGTGTTGCACACAATTTATTCAATACCATATTCACCGCACAAATATCAAACGCAATGCGTTGATTCTCTTTGGTGAATGAGATATTGGCAAAGCCTCCAAGGTTTAAACAGTAATCATATTCATGAAACAACAATTCATCCCCAATAGGCACCAAAGGAGCGCCATTTCCACCCAAACCCACATCCACAGTTCTAAAATCGCTTACCACAGGAATGCCCGTTACTGCGTGAATATAGGCGCCATTAGCGATTTGAGTAGTAAATCCATTGCCCGGTTGGTGAAAAATGGTTTGACCATGTGAAGCGATGACTTGTGGTTTGATATTATTTTTTTGAATAAATGCATTCACTTCAGCCCCAAAATAATAAGCCAAATCGGCGTCCGTTTGGGCAAATGTCAAAGCAGAAGCGGTATCAAGATTTGCCAAACGGTTTTTCCATGCTTCAGCATAATCAATGGTTTCGGCACAAATGATTTTATAATGCCAGGCATCGTTTATTTTTTCGAATTCGCAAAAAGCGATATCGAGTCCATCGAGGGAAGTGCCAGACATTAAACCAATGATGGATGTTTTCATATTTTTTAGTTTTCAGTTTTCAGTTCTCAGTTTTCGGTTCTCAGTTCGGGGTTACTTGTAAACATGACAACCGTAAACTTTCTTAAATGTATAGCTTATTGAATCGCTGGTGTAGGTTACTTGTAAACATAACAACCGTAAACACGATAACTATTTCCCCACCAATACAGCATCCCAATCTTTCCAAACCGGTTCATAGCCAGCATTGCGAATCATGGTGGCAATTTCTGCAGGAGTTCTTTCGTCTGATATTTCAAATTGCTCTAAAGATTCTTCTGCATTGGCATAGCCCCCAGGATTGGTTTTTGAACCCGCACTTACAGAAGTAATTCCTAATTTGATCACATTATCCCTAAAGAATTCATGTTCACGGGTCGACAATGACAATTCAACTTCTTCATTGAAAATTCTATAAGCACAAATCAACTGCACCAATTCTTTGTCTGAAATAATTACTTTAGGTGTTTCCACCCCTTCTGCTGGTCTTAACCTCGGAAACGAAACCGAATACTTGGTTTGCCAATAGTTTTTTTCGAGGTAATCGAGGTGCAAGGCATTGAAAAAACTATCTACCCGCCAATCTTCTAAACCTATCAAAACACCTAAGCCGATTTTGTGCACGCCCACTTTTCCTAAACGATCGGCCGTGTCAAGTCTATAGTTAAAGTTTGATTTTTTCCCTTTGGGATGGTAGTCTTGGTACGCTTCCTGGTGGTAAGTTTCCTGGTAAACCAATACCGAATGCACCCCTTCGTTAATCAAAATTTCATATTCATCTGCATCCAAAGGTTGCACCTCTATGGAGACATTCGCGAAATGTTGTTTTACCAGTCGGATAGCTTTTTGCAAATAAGGTACCCCAACGGTTTGATTGGCTTCCCCGGTAACGAGTAAAATATGGTCGTAACCCAAGGCTTTGATGACCGCAATTTCAGCCAAAATTTCATCATCGGTAAGTGTCTTTCTTTTCAAACGATTGTCAAAACTAAAACCGCAATACGTACAAATATTTTGACATTCGTTCGATAAATACATTGGCACAAACATTTGCATGGTATTGCCAAAACGTTTTTTGGTAAGCGAATGGCTGAGTTGCGCCATTTGCTCCAAATACGGCGCGGCAGCCGGTGAAATCAAAGCCTTGAAATCTTCTAGGTCGCGACGCGTTTTGGAAAGTGCAGCTTCTACCTCACGAGCAGTTTTACTGGCGATGGAGAATGCCACTTCCTGCCAGTGGTAAGTATTGAATATATTCAGAAAACTCATATTTAATAATTTAAAATGCCAATAAAATATGAGCAGGAATATTCAATGCAAGATGCAGGTTCTTAGCTATTTCTAATGTTAAAGGTTTTTTTCGATTTAATATTTGAGAGATATAGCTTTTCTTGCCAATATAAGGCTCTAAATCTTTAGCTAAAAGTCCTTTTTCTTTCATTGTTAATTTTAAAGCTTCGATGGCATCTATGGTAGGAATTGGATAATGTTTGTCTTCATAATCCTTGATTACAAGCAAAAGCAACTCAAATTGATCAGCTTCATCCGTCACTTTTATCGGAGGATTACTAAAAAAATGATCTGCCATTAGCAGTGCATTTTCATATTCGGATTCAGTTTTAATAGGCTTTATCATGGCTTTTGAAATTCTATTGTTTCAACATTTATTTTATCGTACTCTTTATGAGTACCAAACCATTTAATTTGAATGGCTTTGTAATCGAATAATATTCTTACTACCAACCGATAATCATTTCCTTTAATATTAAAAACAACTCTATTATCGGCAACTAAACTAGCATTTTTATAAATGTCTTTTAACTCATTAAAGCTTGAAAAGTCGCTTTCTAAAATTTCGCTATACCACTTACTCAGCGAATTATTTGCAAGTGGATATTTAGCCATGTAGGCAAGAAGTGTTTTTCTTGTTATGACATTAAACATACTTTAAATTTAAAAAGTTTTCTATTAGTAAACAAATATTGGTAAATGTAAATTACTTAAACATTATAATTCATTCAAAAAACTTGTCAGCGGACTACTCGCTACAGCCAAAGTTCTTGGTTGGGCAAGTTTGGCTTCAAATGCCATTCGACCCGCTTGTACCGCCATTTTGAATGCCATCGCCATTTGAACCGGATTCTCCGAAACCGCAATCGCCGTATTGACCAACACCGCATCAGCGCCCATTTCCATGGCTTCCGCTGCATGTGACGGTGCTCCGATTCCAGCATCTACTACCACTGGAATTTTACTTTGTTCGATGATAATTTCTAGAAAATCTTTTGTTCTTAATCCTTTATTGCTTCCAATGGGTGCGCCCAATGGCATCACCACCGCAGCACCAGCATTTTCCAATTGCTTGCACAACACTGGATCTGCATGAATATAAGGCATAATGATAAAACCCATTTTGGTCAATTCCTCAGTGGCTTTTAAGGTTTCAACTGCGTCTGGCAACAAGTATTTTGGGTCTGGATGAATTTCTAATTTCAACCAATTGGTTTCTAAGGCTTCACGAGCCAATTGGGCCGCAAAAATTGCTTCTTTGGCATTGCGAACGCCAGAAGTATTGGGTAACAAATTAAACTGAGGATGCTTCAAATGGACCAAAATATCGTCCGTGTTGTCATGCACGTTTACGCGTTTCAATGCCACCGTAACAAGCTCTGAACCAGAAGCCAACAAGGCTTCTTCCATCAACGCTGCAGCGCTAAACTTGCCCGTTCCGGTAAACAAACGAGAGGTAAATATTTTATCGGCTATGCTTAAGTCTTTCATGTTTTGATATTGTTATTCCACTGGTGCCCCGACTTTTTGTCGTGGCATCAGTTACATTAATTAAAAGATTGACTTCAATTTATCTTCCGCAATCATCTGATAAGATTGTTGATAGAAATTCTCGAAATCCATTGTTAAATATTTTTGTGCTTCAATTTGATTACAAAGTGTTCCATTTCTCCTCCCTGCATAATCCTTAAATGACGAAAATTCCCAATCTTCAATTTTATCAACCAATTTAGCGGAGTATGGGTTTTGATGAATATAATTAAAGCAAGTTAAACCGTAATCATCGTTTGAATCTAGAGATTTGACATGTGTGTTTTGAGTAAATAAAGACCCTGTTCTTTTTTCCTGAATATTTATTGCTCGTGTATAAGAACTTAACAATGTTCTTAAACCGCCACTGAATATAGATTTATCATTTTTGTCTAACTCAAGACTTTTTTCATTTGCTTGTATCAATAAATGAAAATGATTAGGCATTAAACAGTAGGCAAATAAGTTACAATGTGGAAATAAGTGTGTTCGAATCTTTTTTAAAAAGAAAATATAATTATCTCTATTAAAAAAGATTTTTTGCCTATTATTTCCTCTGTTGTAGAGGTGGTATAATTTGTTTAAATCAAAATTCATTTTTGATAAACGACAACCAACCCTTATTTGATATACCCCGACTTTATATCGTAAGGGAATTGTTACCCTACCTTTACCACTTAATATTATTGGTGCCACGACAAAAAAGTCGGGGCACCAATAATATTATTTATTTCCGAAACAATTTTCTTTTTGTTTTTTGATTCATTGATCAAGGAAGCCACCGCAATGCCATGGATCTCAAGGGCCAATATGGCGGCCATATCATCCACCAAAATGCCTCCAATGGCAATGATTGGAATGTTTATATGGGCAGCTTTACACTGTGCAACAATGGTTTGATAACCTTCAATTCCTACAATAGGACTCAGGTTAGCTTTCGATGAAGTAAACCTAAATGGTCCCAAGCCAATATAATCTACCCCTTGTGCGGCCAAGTATTGAATGTCTTCAAAGGTATTGGCTGTGCCACCAATAATCATGTCATGACCAAGTATTTTTCTGGCTTCAGCAGGGGAAATGTCTTGTTTACCAAGGTGTACTCCATCAGCGCCTACCAATTTGGCAATCTGAATGTTGTCATTGACAATGAATGTCGCTCCATATTGCTGACAAATGGTTTTGCATGCTTTGGCTTCCGCTAACCATGCGGCTTCTTCCGTATTTTTTACCCGCAATTGCACCCATTTCACCCCCGCTTCACAAGCTTCTTGAATGGCTTGTTGGTGGCTTGGCGAAGGTTGTGAGATAAAGTGTAATTTTGAATTTTGAATTTTGAATTTTGAATTCACTTCGTGAAATTTTGAAATTTAAATTTTGAATTTTGAATTAAAAATTAAGCATTTAAAATTCAAAATTACAATGACCTATAGTTTCCCAGCGCAACTCCTTCAAACCCGATTCCTTCTAACAGAGAAATATTTTCAGCGGTAATACCACCTAAGGCATATACTTTAGTGTTGGTTTGCATGGTTTGAAAATCATTTTTCAATTCCTCAAAATTCAACTGGCTTTGGTATCCTGCTTTAGAAATACTGTCAAAAACAGGACTCAAAAAAGCGTAATCAAAAGCATTGCCTTGTGCGTTGATATCCTTAAAGTGATGAAAAGAAGTACTCAGGGTCATTCCTTTTCTTTTCAAAACGGTTGCTAAACCTTTAAGCTGAATTTCTGACAATTCATTTCTGTATTTTTCAGTAAAATGAATGCCTTTCAAATTATACGTCTCTATCAAGTCATAATGACTATGGATGACAAGTTTTTTAAGATTACTTGGCTTGACACTTTTGATCAAACCAAGCAATGCCTCTTTCGACCAATCAGGTTTTCGCAGATGAATGATTTCAATCCCTGCTTCAAACAAAGCCTGTATTTTTTCAGCTTCATTTGGGATGTGATCGGGTGAAGAAATCACAATAATGTTGCGTGTTGAATGTTGAGTGTTGAATGAATTATTCAGTTGCATATCTAATTGTATTTTTACTTAACACTCATAACTCAACATTCAAAACTAAGGAGCTATATTTTTAAGACTTAGTCTTAAAAGTATAGCTCTGCGCCAGCGTCTTTAAACTCTTTGGCTTTTTCTTCCAAGCCTTTGTTTAAAGCCAAATCTTCTTCCAAACCTAATTTATCAGCATAGTCACGCACATCTTGCGTAATTTTCATAGAACAAAAATGAGGGCCACACATCGAACAGAAATGCGCTACTTTGGCACCATCTGCAGGCAAGGTTTCATCGTGAAATTCTCGTGCCGTATCAGGGTCTAAAGACAAGTTAAACTGGTCTTCCCAACGGAATTCAAACCTTGCTTTTGACAAAGCATTGTCTCTGTATTGTGCTCCTGGATGACCTTTTGCTAAATCGGCTGCATGCGCAGCAATTTTATACGCAATAATACCATCCTTCACATCTTTTTTATTGGGTAAGCCCAAATGTTCTTTTGGGGTTACATAACACAACATCGCTGTGCCAAACCAGCCAATCATGGCCGCACCAATGGCAGAAGTAATGTGGTCATAGCCTGGGGCAATATCAGTAGTCAAAGGACCTAAAGTATAAAATGGCGCTTCGTGACATTCTTTCAATTGTTTGTCCATGTTTTCTTTGATCATGTGCATCGGCACGTGACCTGGTCCTTCAATCATCACCTGAATGTCATGTTTCCAAGCAATTTTAGTCAATTCACCCAAGGTTTCTAATTCACCAAATTGCGCCGCATCATTGGCATCAGCAATAGAACCCGGACGTAAACCATCTCCCAAAGAGAAGGCCACATCATAGGCTTTCATGATCTCACAAATTTCTTCAAAATGCGTGTACAAGAAATTTTCTTTGTGGTGCGCCAAACACCATTTCGCCATGATAGAACCACCACGAGACACAATTCCCGTAACACGTTTGGCTGTTAGCGGTACATACCTCAACAATACACCCGCGTGAATCGTGAAATAATCTACGCCTTGTTCGGCTTGCTCAATCAAGGTATCACGGAACAATTCCCAAGTCAAATCTTCGGCTTTGCCATTTACTTTTTCAAGTGCTTGGTAAATTGGCACGGTTCCTACTGGTACCGGACAGTTTCTGATAATCCATTCGCGGGTTTCGTGGATGTTTTTACCTGTAGACAAATCCATCAGTGTATCTCCACCCCAACGACAACTCCATACGGCTTTTTCAACTTCTTCTGCAATGCTTGAACTCACCGCCGAATTTCCAATATTGGTATTGATTTTCACCAAAAAATTACGGCCAATAATCATTGGCTCGCTTTCAGGATGGTTGATATTGGATGGAATAATGGCACGTCCTGCAGCGATTTCGTCTCTTACAAATTCAGGCGTGATCAAGTTTTTTGGAATATTCGCCCCAAAACTTTGACCAGCATGTTGGTGCCCCAAAGCCCCTCTGTTTTTATCGGCTAATATGGCCGCGTATTCATCTATGCGTTGGTTTTCACGGATAGCGATGTATTCCATTTCAGGGGTAATGATTCCTTTTTTGGCATAATGCAATTGCGAAACATTCATGCCTGGTTTTGCTTTCAATGGTTTTTTGAGGTGTTCAAAACGCAAGCTGTCAAGTTTGCTGTCGTTGAGTCTTTGTAAACCATATTCAGAAGAAATTTCAGTCATCTGGTCCACATCACCACGGTCTAAAATCCATTGTTCACGCAAGCGAGGCAAGCCTTTTTCTAGGTCAATGGTGATGTTTTCATCTGTAAAAGGACCACTGGTGTCGTATACCGTTACCGTTGGATTTTGCTCTACTTTGTTAGCGCCATTTAATTTATGAACCGTATCCGTCAATACGATTTCTCTCATCGCGACTTGAATATTGTGAATTTTCCCCTGCACATAAATCTTACGTGAGCCAGTTAGCGGGTTGCGGGTAATTGTGTTTTCCATGTTTTTTGAAGTTTTCAGTTAAGAGTTTTCAGTTGAGCGTTTTGTTTCAGAATTTTCAGAAATATGTTTTCAGAAAAAACTGAAAACTGTAAACTGAAAACTGTAAACTTTTATCACCCGCCTTGTGTAGCTTTGATGACCATGATGTCATCGTTATTGTTTAATACATGACTTGACCAGTTGTTTTTTGAAATTACTTTTTGGTGTACGGCTACCGCCAATCCTGTTGCTTCGTGCAAATTGACCGCAACAAGAAAATCAAGCAGCGTAGCATTGTCTGGCAGATCAACAAGTTGATGGTTGAATTTTATTGTCATGTTCTAAATGTCATTGTCTCCCCATAAAACTTTAGGCGGCAAGCATGCCATCGTCAAGATGGATAACCGAAAACAATGAACGCAAAAAGAAGGGATTAGCAGAGAGGAAGTTGCAAAAAAATGTTTTGCAATGCTATCTTACTTTTCCCTCCGCAGGTGCTAGCCTGTTCAGGTTCAAAGGGTATTTCTCAGTTCGCCATGGCGGACACCCCTAAAGTGTGACGCTAAAGTAAGGTAAATGTTTTGATAATGAAAAGAATGGAGGGGAAATATTAAGAAATAGTCAGATTAAATATTTTACTGCTACCCATAAAATAGTTATTCAGAAATATCAAATTTGAATCATAATTTACAACTAAACGAATTGCTGTTAACATCAAACTTAATCTATTCAAAAGCATTAAAAATTTTACATAAAAGTTGTAATCATACTTATAACTTTTGTACATTTGAGCATAAGTTATAAGTATGATTATAAAAAGTAACATACCAAAAAGTATTCATCAAAGACCAATTTACCTTGATGTTGTAAAACCATTTATCGGGAAACAGCTCATAAAAGTACTTACTGGTCAACGGAGAGTAGGGAAAAGCTATTTATTGTTTCAACTCATGGAAGAAATCAATTTAACTGATCCATCAGCTGCAATCATTTACATTAATAAAGAAGATTTGGCATTTTCATTTATTCAAAATGGGAATGATTTAAATGACTATGTTCAAAAAGAGAAAATAAGTGGAATTAAAAATTACATTTTTATAGATGAAATTCAGGATATTCAGCACTTTGAAAATGGTTTACGTTCTCTGGCCTTGGATGAAAATATAGATATTTATTGTACTGGCAGCAATGCCAATTTACTGTCAGGTGAACTCGCGAGTTACCTAAGTGGAAGGTATATTGAAATCCCAGTTTATAGTTTGTCTTATATGGAATTTATTGATTTTCACAAACTCACAAATAATAATGAAACAGTAGAAAAATATTTAAAATATGGTGGACTACCATATTTAATCCATTTACCATTACAAGACCATATTGTATTTGAATATATAAAAAACATATATCAAACGATATTATACAAAGACATTATTCAAAGACATGGCATTAGAAACATTCATTTTTTGGAGAAATTAGTACAGTTTTTGGCCAATAATATTGGAAGTCTATTTTCATCAAAAAAAATAAGTGATTCCCTAAAATCACAGGGAACGAAATTAGCTCCCAATCAAGTACAAGCCTACATCAAACACCTAACAGATGCATTTATCATCCACAAAGTAGAACGATATGATATTGTCGGGAAACGAATTTTTGAGACCAGTGAAAAATATTACTTTGAAAACTTAGGTATCAGAAATGGCATTGGAGGTTATAAACCAGATGATAAAGGTAAATTATTAGAAAATGTCGTTTATAATCATTTACTTATAAAAGGCTATAAAGTTTTTGTTGGTATAATGCACCCGGAAGAAATTGATTTCGTAGCCGAAAAAAATGGCGAAAAATTATATATTCAGGTTGCATTAAATTTAATAGAAGAAAAAACGATTGAAAGAGAATTTGGCAATTTGCTTAAAATCAAAGATCAATACCCTAAAATGGTCATTACTTTAGATGAATTTTCAGGAAACACCTATGAGGGAATTCAGGCTATTTCCTTGAGAAAATTTTTAAGTGAATAATCCATTTCAAAAATCAAAAAACCTTACTTATTTTCAGGAAGGTTTTTGATTACCTATAATAACTTTTAAAATTCAAATAACCCACAATCTGGTCATTGACCGTTCCTGGAATGCGGTAATAAACAATGACGTCATAATTATTTTCGGTTTGCACATAACTTCCTTCCAACTCAATCTCATTTTTGGGATTGACCTTATTTTTTATCACGTATTCATAATTGTAATACCCCTGCTTCAAAGGCACCTTTAATTTGTAACAGGCACAGGTTGAATCATAGCGCATCGCAAATTTATTCTGAAGCTCCCAATTGCTCAATTCCCCAAAAACATACACTTTGGACTCCAACAATTCATCTTTCAATTTCAACCTGAAGTTCGTCGGGATATAATCGGCATTGATAAATCCTTCACCCGTTTCTTTTTTCTCAATAATAAATTTACCATTGATATCAGGCTGTTGGTTGTATGCTGGGAAATTACGGTTTTTGTCTTCCATAATATTCACCTCAATTTTGCCATTGTCACGGTGTATATTTTCAATATTTACGCCGGGCGTTATCACACTTCTGGTATCAAATGAGCGCCATTCGTTGCCCCCTGGAAAAGTATTTTCTCCGGAGAAATAAGCATAATCTAAGGTCTTTTCAAACTCCCTGATGTACAGGGGACGCAGGTTGTAAATGGCATTGTCCCAACGGTAATTTTGACGAATCACCACTTTAATATCTTGAGGTGCAACAATGTTCATGGTAGCATAATTGATGGTCAAATCAACCTGTTGGTGTGAATCTCTTTGTGATCCCATGGTAGAATAACGGAATTTATTCCCTATAGCCAAGGGCTCGGTATAAATCACCAGTCGTTTGGTAATCACATATTCGTCCTGGTTGCCATCTCGGGTGACTACAATCAAATAATTGCCTGAAACTTTGACCCTTGGCAATTGAAATTTATAATGCATATAAGGCACCAAAGTATTGACGGACACGCTATAAGTGTTGATTAAAAAATCGTTGTAATCAGAAAGGTATTGAATTTCGCTCAGCATGGAAGGCGTCCAATCGGCATTGCAATGAATAAACCTGACATTGTAAGTGGCATAAGTAGTTCCTAAATCATCAAACTCCAACATCAATGGAGTTGATTGAGACAGGTGCGAAAGGGCTGGTTGCATGATGTCATTCGGACTTCCGGTATAAGGATATAATAGCGCTGTCCTGATTCGGTCTTCGTAAATGACATCTTCGTATTTCAATGTCTTTTTGTTGTAATAACTTACCGTATTGCCAGCGCCCGTACCTTGTTGTGAAACAGGCACACAGGAAGAAAATACAATATTAAATACAAGTAACAATAGAAGGCAATTTTTCATTTTCTATTTTATTGATTAAAATACCCTATAGTTCTAGAATTCCTTAACTCATTTGAGGAATTTAGAAACAAAAGGTTAATGAGGACACAAATCATGGCGAAAGTTTACGCCAACTAAAGTTTGTGAAGGCACCATCAGGTGTCAGGTGAAAACACTTGACAAGGCATTATAAGGATATGAATATTAAAATGATGGTATGTTTCATATTTTTTGTTTTCTGTTTACAAGTTATCGGTTTACGAGTTTTATTGTAATTTGCTAAATGGCTGATAACTTGATAACCGTAAACCGATAACTAGAATACTAGCTCTTCTCCAACTTTTCAATATCCAATACCAAGGTTTCCCAAGAAGTATTTAAGGCAATCAGTTGTTTATTGGTTTTGTCAAATTTATCATTGGCAAGGCTGAGTTTATCAACATTGCCATATACTTCAGGCTTAGACAATTCTTCTTCAATCAGCTTTTTGGCGTCTTCCAATGCTTCAATTTGATTTTCAACCTCAATCAATTGGTGTTGCAATTTTTTGATTTCTTTTCTGGTCAAATCAGATTGTACTGGTGCCACAGGGGCAGGCGCCAACTTCGCTTCTTTTTTTAATTCGGCTTTAGAAGGCGCATTGCGTTCTTTTTCCTTTCGCCACACTTCATATTCGTGGTAGGTGCCAGGATATTCTTTGATTTCTTCGTCTTCGATGTACCAAATTTTGGTAGCTATTTGGGTAATAAAATGTCTATCATGAGAAATTGCGACAAAAGTACCTTCATATTGTATCAAGGCCTGGATCAAAATATTCACCGACATCATGTCAAGGTGATTGGTAGGCTCATCGAGCAACAGGAAGTTGGCTTCTGAAATCAGGGTTTTGGCCAAAGCCACACGTGATTTTTCTCCACCCGAAAGTACTTTAATTTTCTTAAATGCATCATCCCCGGAAAACAAGAAACAGCCTAAAATGCCACGCAATTCCATTTCTGTTTTTTTACTTCCAGCGGCTGCAAGTTCTTCTAATAGGGTATTTTCAATGTTCAAAGATTCCAATTGGTGTTGGGCAAAAAATGATTTTACCACATTATGGCCTTCTCTTCTTTCTCCGTCAATTTCTTCTCCCCCATCAATAATTCTAAGTAAGGTAGATTTTCCTTTTCCATTGGCACCAATCAAGGCTATTTTGTCGCCTCTTTCAATCACTCCATTGGCACCTTTTAAAATGGTACGCGGTGGGTAACTTTTGTTGATGTTTTCTAAATGAAGCACATACCTTCCGGGGTGATTGGTGAAGTTGAATTTGAAATTCACCTTGGCCGATTCATCCATCACGTCGTCGATAATATCCAAACGCTCCAGGGCTTTTACACGTGATTGTACGAGTGAAGCTTTGGAAGCTTTAGACCTAAATCTCTCAATAAATTTCTCTGCTTGTTTGATTTGACTTTGTTGGTTTTCAAAAGCGCCCTTTTGAATTTCTTTGCGCAGTTCTTTTTCTTCTAAGTAGAAGCTGTAATTCCCTGCATATACATTCAACCTGCCGTTTTGCACTTCCACGATGCTGGTTACTGCACCATCTAAAAATTGCCTGTCATGCGAAACGATGATCAAGGCGCCTTCATAAGAACTTAAATAGTTTTCAATCCACTGAATAGAAGGTAAATCCATGTGGTTGGTAGGCTCATCGAGCATCAGTAAAGAGGGCTTTTGCAACAGCAATTTGGCCAACATGACACGCATTCTCCAGCCACCTGAAAATTCTTTTAATGGTCGGGGTAAATCTTCCGTTGTAAAACCAAGACCTTCCAAAATTTCTTCGGTCTTGTTTTGCATGTTGTAACCATCCAAACGGTCAAACTCATCCTGAAGCTTCGCCAATTTATCTACTTGCTTGTCTTCGTAATTTACTTCCATTTCATGAAGCACTTCGTCGATTTCTTTTTGCACCTGTACCGCACGCTCAAAGGCTTGCATGGCCACATCCAAAATACTGTCGTCAGACAAGTACGACATCAAATCTTGGTTCAGGAAACCAATCGTACATTCATTGCTCTTGCTAATATTTCCACCATCGGGTTGGTATTCTCCATTAATGATTCTTAATAAAGTAGATTTCCCTGTTCCGTTGGCGCCAATAAGCCCTATTTTATCTTTTGGTTTGATATGCAAAGAAGCTTCATCATACATTGCACGACTGCCAAAATAGAAAGAAAGGTTACTGATAGATAGCATTGGGTTGTTGTTTCTAGAAATGAATTTTTAACGAACGACAAAAATACAATTAAAGACTGGATATATAATGAGGAGTTTTGAGTTTTTAATGTTGCGTAACAGTCGAACAATTATTAAAATCAAATCATTCCAGATGATTAAAACAGTAAGCAAACAAATTAAAATAAAAAATCACGCTATTGATAGAGGCATTTGTTTGTGATAAAGTAAATCGTCTTTTTTCAGCGATTTATTAGTCTTCACAAAAATCTTATAGGTCATTTTTTATGGTTCCAAAAGTCTATATCTACAATACAAATCAGTATTGCTATACACCTAAAAGTAACAATGGTCATTTCTATTGGTGATAAAAATTTGGGTTTCATTCTTTTTGTAATAATATTTCCAAATTATACCCTATTTTTTTGAGAATCGTTTTCATTAATTCCTACAAAATGATAGTTTTGTAAAGAGAAAGTATATTCAAATTTTAAATATCAAAATACAATGAAAGTAACTGTAGTAGGTGCAGGAGCAGTTGGAGCAAGCTGTGCAGAATATATAGCGATTCAAAATTTTGCTTCTGAAGTAGTAATCGTTGATATCAAAGAAAATTTTGCTGAAGGAAAAGCAATGGATTTGATGCAAACAGCATCTTTATTGGGTTTTGATACGCAAATTATCGGAAGTACCAATGACTATTCTAAAACTGCGGGTAGTGATGTTGCCGTAATTACAAGTGGTATTCCTCGTAAACCAGGAATGACAAGAGAAGAATTGATTGGTATCAATGCTGGTATCGTGAAAACGGTTACTGAAAATTTAGTAAAACATTCTCCAAATGTAATCATCATCGTGGTAAGTAATCCTATGGATACCATGACTTACTTGGCCCATAAATCTACGAAACTTCCAAAAACCAAAATTATTGGTATGGGAGGAGCTTTGGACAGTGCTCGTTTTAAATACAGGTTGGCTGAAGCGTTGGATTGTCCTCAATCTGACATTAGCGGCATGGTAATCGCAGGACACAGCGATACAGGTATGCTTCCATTAACACGTTTAGCTACAAGAAATAGCATCAGGGTTTCAGAATTGTTATCTGCTGATAAATTAGAAGAAATTGCAAAAGCGACTATGGTTGGTGGTGCAACTTTAACTTCTTACTTAGGTACAAGTGCATGGTATGCACCAGGAGCAGCAGTATCTGCAATGGTTCATGCAATTGCAACTGATTCTAAAAAAATGTTCCCTTGTTGTGCATTTTTAGATGGTGAATATGGTCAAAAAGACATCGCTATCGGAGTACCATGTATCATTGGTAAAAACGGTATTGAAAAAATAGTTGAAATTGAATTGGATGCTGCTGAAAAAGCAAAATTTGCTGAAAGTGCTGACGGTGTAAGGGCTATAAACGCGCTATTATTACTTGAAACAGTATAAGCAATATCCTTTTAAAATGTTAACCGTTGAAATTGAAAAGGGGCAATCGTACTGATTGCCCCTTTTTTATGTCTAAAAACTCAACCTGCATTTTTGATTTTTCAGCTTATACCAAATACATTTTTAATATAGACCGTTTGTGTCAACTTTAATTTTATAATTCAGTAAATTTTATTTAGGATTAGGAGGATTTTTTAAATTAAATTGAAAAAAATTTAGGTGATTTTTATAAAGATATAAATTTTCAATAGGAGCTTATTTACAATGTGTTATGAAATAAATATTAGGGCGTTTCCCTTCGGGTCGCGTGTTCGGCACTCGCTTTTTTTCTTGTTATCAAATGTAAGTTTTATTAACGCTTTACACAACAAGAAAAAAGAGCTCAAACAAAGCCTCTCCCGCTAACGCAAAGCGAATGTACTAAATCTTTTTGTGTTTTTTTAATGAAATATTTGTCAAAATGTATTAGACTATTTAATATATGTGTTTGGTATTATTTCGACAATAACCTTCCCACCAAAACCAATGCAAAAATATGACTCCAGGCAGCTTCAATAATACTGATGTGCTGGATCATTGGAATTGCATTGGGATATGCAGTATCTAAAGCACCGATAACATTGATACTGTAACTTAAATTATGCATATAATCCAACATGCGCATTTCATGGGTAAGTCCGATGGCATGCGGGTATACCAAACTGACGATGTCGTACAAACTGGTGAAGGCAATGGCTATCATCAAAAACAAGCAAGTACAACCCCATAAGCGCTCATTGATTTGAATGTCGTCCTCAAAAATTTCCAACAGGGTATAATAGATAATTTTGCAAAATGCGCCAAATAAGCAGATTTGCACAATGAATAGCAAAATGCGTCTATGCATACCCTCCAGTAAATGTACACCAGGACTAGCAATGGTTCCTCCCACTATAAATGTGATGAACAACATCACAAAAATGGCATTTACGGTTTTGGTATTGTTATCAAAGCTACGTACGAGTTTGTATAAATAATACATATACGCTATGGTAGGGATGATAAACAACACCTCACAAATAGCCTTAGACATTTCTGTTACAGGAAGAAATACCTTTACTATATCCTCCAACAACAAGGCCTCAAGTATTAATATGATTTGGATAAAGACTACCGCTTTGAAATAGTTTGTTTTGTGTGTCATTTTAAAGTATTAGGTACAAGGTATTAAGTATTAGGTAGCAAGTACGAAGTATTAGGTACAAGGTATTAGTTAACAAGGCATTAGGTATTAGTTAGCAAGTACGAAGTATTAGGTACAAGGTATTAGGTAACAAGTACAAAGTATTAATTATTATGCAACAAGGCATTAGGTATTAGTTAGCAAGTACAAGGTATTAGGTAACAAGTACGAAAATATGTTTGAAACAATTTTTTACAATACTTAATACCTAATACTTAGTACCCAAGACTTAATACCTAATACTTAATACCTAATATTTGTACTTTGTACTCTGTACCCTGTACCTTGTACCTAATACTTAATACCCAAGACTTAATACCCAAGACTTAATCACCAAGACTCAATACCCATACTTCTCACCCCAAAGCGCTTTGAGTCTTTGGCGCAATTCGTCTTCTCTGGCAGTTTTACCGGGTTCGTAAAAAGTAGTTCCGCTGATTTCTTTGGGCATAAACTCCTGATTGACGAAATTGTTTTCGTAGTCATGAGCATATTTATATTCCTTACCGTAGCCTTCGTCTTTCATTAATTTGGTGGGGGCATTTCTTAAGGCAATCGGCACAGGCAAATCTCCTGTTTGTCGCACCAATGCTTTGGCTTTTTTGATGGCCAGGTAACTTGCATTACTCTTGGCTGTTGCTGCCAAATACGCCACCGTTTGCGCCAATATGATTTCTGCCTCAGGATATCCGATGACATTTACCGCCTGAAAACATTCGTTGGCCAACACCAAAGCCGTCGGATTGGCGTTGCCAATATCTTCCGAAGCCAGTATTACCAACCGTCTGGCTATAAATTTCAAATCCTCCCCTCCTTCTATCATCCTGGCCAACCAATAGATGGCAGCATTGGGATCACTTCCCCGTATTGATTTTATGAAGGCAGAAATGATGTCATAATGCATTTCTCCCCCTTTGTCGTACATCGCCACTTTTTGATGGGCAATAGACATCACCAGTTCGTCTGTGATGGGAACATTGTTGGCATTGGTTATTACCAAATCCAAGAGGTTCAACAACTTACGGGCATCTCCGCCTGCAATATTAAACAAGGCGTGGAATTCTTTAATGTCAACCTCTTTGGTAGAGAGGATAATGTCTTCAGTCAAAGCCCTGTGCAACAAAGCCTTTAATTCTTCTTCCGTATGTGATTTTAAGATATATACCTGACACCTTGAAAGCAAAGCCGGAATCACTTCAAAGGATGGATTTTCGGTGGTGGCGCCAATAAGTGTTATGGTTCCTTTTTCTACCGCACCCAACAATGCGTCTTGTTGTGACTTGCTGAAACGGTGAATTTCATCTATAAAAAGTATTGTTTTTACACTGTATTTTGCCTTCTCAATTACTTCCCTTACTTCCTTTACACCCGCACTGATAGCACTTAAGGTAAAGAAGTTCATGTTCAATTGCTTCGAAATAATATTGGCCAAAGTTGTTTTTCCAACTCCGGGAGGTCCCCAAAGGATTATGGAAGGAATACTTCCCGCTTCCATCATGCGGCGAATAATACCTTGCTTACCCACCAGATGTTGTTGACCAACCACCTGATCAAGATTCTGAGGGCGCATACGTTCTGCCAGAGGAGCATTGTTGTGAAGCATGAGCTGTTTTTATTTGGGTTGAATTTACATAAACCATTTCCAAAAATCAAACCTTAAATCGTGTTGCGTTTTTAGTGTTGAATGTTGAGTATTTTAATGAGTTTATCCTGAGTTTTGAGCCCCAATAATCTTTGGATAAATGTTGCGTTTTTAGTGTTGCATGTTGAGTAAAAATAATGTTGTTGTTTTATTTCCTCAAAACTAAACCTTCAAAACTAAAAACTCTTTTTATCTTTACAAGCATTATTTCGTCTTTGAAAACTTGTAAACCGAAAACTTGTAAACTGAAAACTGTTAACTGAAATTACTCAACACTCAACACGCATCACTATTAAAAGCCCCATATTCAAAGCTCACCTTTTACTTTCGCTGATGGCAGTAGTTGGAGGAGCCAATTATGTGGTAGCTAAAAATGTGGTTCCTGTTTTTATCGGCCCTTCGGGAATGATTGTCATCAGGGTGTTTACAGGCACTTTATTTTTTATGGTGTTGGATGCTTTTTCAAAGGATAAAAAAGACATCGAAAAAGCTGACTATTGGAAAATCATCGCTTGTGCCTTTTCTGGTGTGGTTGTCAACCAGTTGTTTTTCTTTAACGGACTTGCCATCACTTCTCCCATCAATGCTTCTTTGATGATGATGGTATCGCCCATAGTAATTATGATTTTTGCCTTTATCATCTTGAAAGAAAAATTAGTTTGGTACAATGTAGCTGGAATTATTATTGGCATCATCGGAGCCATCGTCTTGATTCTCGCCAGAGGAAACCTACAACTGGATACCAGTAATCGCCTGGGAGATTTTTTCATTTTTATCAATGCCATCTCCTGGGGATTTTATGTCATTTTAGCCGCGCCCTTGATGCAAAAATACAATCCATTTACGTTGTTAAAATGGACCTTTGGTATCGGCTTTATTTTCGTACTTCCATTTGGGTATCAGCAGCTGCTAGCGATTGACTTCCATGCATTTACACCCAAAGCTTGGTTTGGATTTTGGTATGTACTTCTTTTGGCGACGTATTTGGCTTATTATATCCATACGGCTGTTTTGAAACATATTTCTCCTTCCATTTCAGGAACTTACGTCTACTTTCAGCCCATCATTGCCACCATCATTACCATCATTTTTGGTTTAGATGCACTCCATAGCATCAAAGTACTGAGCGCCCTCATGATATTTTTAGGCGTGTACCTTGTTGGTAAAAGAAATACTTAACCCCTCAAACTTTAAGCATTATACCTCAACTTAAAGTATTTCATTTCGTAAACCCATTCCTATATAAAAGGGATTCATGATGAAAAAAAACTTCCTATTTCTCCTAAGCCTAAGCCTTATTCCCATTGCAGTTTTTGCACAAAATCCTTGTGTCAAAGGAGATTGCGTAGATGGAGAAGGTACTTTTTTAATGGCAACCGGTGACCGTTATGTAGGAGAATTTAGAGGAGGAAAATTTAGTGGTGAAGGAGAATATTTTTTTGCTGGGGAAGATTTTAAAAAAGGCAACAAATATGTAGGTGAATTTAGGAACGGACTTTTTAATGGCCATGGTACTTTTTATTTTATCACCGAAGGTCCACAAAAAGGCGATAAATTCGAAGGGGAGTTAAGAGATGGAAAATTCAATGGTCCTGGTGTTTATGAATTTGCCAATGGGGATAAATATATTGGTGAGTTTAAAGACTCAAAATTCGAAGGCCAAGGTAGTTTAATTTATAGCAATGCTGACCGTTATGTAGGTGAATTTAAAAATGGCTTTCGTCATGGACACGCCACTTTGTATTATGCCGACGGGAGCAAATTTATCGGGATGTACGAAGAGGGAAAATGTCATGGACAAGGCACTTACTATTTTGAATCAGGAGATACTTATGTCGGCATGTTCATTGACGGAAAAATCAAAGGACAAGGTGTGATGTATTTCAAATCAGGTGACCGGTATATCGGTGAATTTAAAGATGCCCAATTTGATGGTTTGGGAATATTATACCAAGAAGATGGCAAAATAAAATCTGGAAACTGGGGAGCAGGTGTTTTCATCAGTACTTCCAACCTCGCTATTCCTCCCGTGATTTCCTGGATCAGTCCGGCAGTGATTGCAGTGATTGTAAACGAGCCAGTTTATGCCCTCAAAGCTTGCGTGATGTCGCATGAAAAAACCATCAACATCAAGATTTTTGTGAATGAGGTATTGCAAATGCAAATTCCTGTGACCAAAAGTTTTACAGAAAAAACGCCTTTAACCGATTGTGACATCAGTATTGACAAACCAGTTTTTTTGGTTGAAGGCAATAACGAAGTCAAGATTGTAGCCGAATACAGCAACGGAAAGGTGCAATCGGAAATACGCCATGTCACTTTTGGCCATACCGTTTTAACGACTCAAACCAATCCAAAAATTAATTCTGTTACCCTCAGAAATGATTATGCCCTACTTTTCGCCACTGATGACTATACCGAATGGAACAATTTGGCTAACCCCATCAAAGATGCAGAAACGATTGCGGCCGAATTGGAAAAAACGTATGGCTTTCATGTAGAGATTGTTAAAAATCCGAGCAACGAACAAATCATGTCCAAACTCAAAGAGTATGCCCGTAAAACCTACCAAAAGCAAGACCAATTGCTGGTGTTCTTTTCAGGTCACGGACAATATGATGAAGAATTCAAGGAAGGTTATGTGGTTGCGAAAAACTCTTCTAAAATAGATGAGAGCAGGGTTTCTTATATTTCTCATGGTACCTTAAGAACGGTAATCAACAACATTGCCTGCAACCATACCTTGTTGGTGATGGATGTTTGTTTTGGAGGCACTTTTGACCCAATCATTGCGAGTGTACAATACAGAGGTGCTGTAGATGATATTTACAAAGAAATATCCCAAACAGACTATGTGAACAGAAAACTCAAGTATATCACCCGAAAATACTTGACCTCTGGCGCCAAAGAATATGTACCAGATGGGAGACCAGGGGAACATTCACCTTTTGTCCGTAAATTTTTAGACGCTTTGAGAAATTATGGTGGCGAAGACAAAATCCTAACCCTGGAAGAAATCAGCACTTATGTGGAAAAAGTAAACCCACAACCACGCTTGGGTGAATTTGGGGCCAACGAACCCGGAAGTGACTTTTTGTTTATTGTGAAATAAGTTTTAAAATTTTACGCACAGGCATAAAGATTTTCGCAAAGCTCGCAAAGAAAATTTCGGGAATTAATTTATTGTATTGTCATTCTCAAACCTCTGCGACCTTTGCGTGAAAAAAATCACATACCTTCAAAATCAACCTTAGCAACAGTTTGTTCTGGCTTAGGTGTAACTTTGGCTTTTACCGCTTGACCAATGGTTACCCTTGGAATCAACAGTTCAAAAGAGCGTACATCTTTGGTGATGGTCAAAGAATTTTGTTTGATCCAGGGATTGTAGGTTCTTAATGTTTTGGAACTGATATGGTATTTGGCAATAAATGCTTCCAGGTTTGGAATGGATTTATGGATAGAAATTTTACTGATGCGCATGGAATATCTTTTCCTGTGCATTTGTAAACCATACTTTTGGGGATGTTCCAGGATTTCTTTGTAGGCTAAAATTTTATAAAGGTATTGAGAAGATTCTCTGCTCAATTTCAAGTCATGGTAGGAATTAGATTTGTGTTTTTTACAAGCCTTGATCAAGGCAGCCATTCCCATATTATAGGCAGCAGCTGCATTTGTCCAGGAACCAAAATAGGTTTTAGAAGTCTGAAAATGCTTACAAGCCGCATGGGTTGATTTTACAGGATTAAAACGTTCATCCACTTCAGCATTGATAGACAAACCTAATTCTTGTCCGGTACTGGCGATAAGTTGCCAAAATCCAGCGGCACCTCTTGGAGACATTGCTTTTTTAGACAAACCACTTTCAACCACGGCAATATATTTAAAATCAGAAGGGATATTATTTTCTGCCAGAATAGGCTCTAAAATGGGAAACCATATTTCGGCATGACGACGTAACAAGGCCGTTTCAGTGGAGTTTAAAGCAATTTTATTCAGCTCAGCTTCAAAAATTTTTCTTTTGCTTTTAAGGTTAAAAGGAATAGGTTCTCCCGCGAAGGAGAACCTTTCTAATGCATCAATATGGTATTTGAGATGGTCTTGGTTGGAAGGCAAATAATCTCCCAAATGGAATAAGTTAAGCCCAACATACAAGACCACTACGGTGGCAATTGCGAATACTATTTTATACTTTTGACTGCTCAATATTAGAAGTTTGGTTGTAACAAATATTTAGCGTAGAAATCGTCAATTACTTTTACAGCGTCAGTCGGATTGTCTACGATGTTGATCAAATTTAAATCTTCTGGATTGATGTTGTGCTCTTTGGCATGCATCACATCTTTAATCCAGTCCATTAATCCTTCCCAATATGACCTTCCTACCAATACAATAGGGAATCGACCAATTTTTTTGGTTTGAATTAAGGTAATCGCTTCAAACAATTCATCCAAAGTTCCCATTCCGCCAGGCATTACAATAAATCCCTGAGAGTATTTGATGAACATTACTTTTCGTACAAAGAAATAGTCAAACGTTATTGACTTGTCTGGATCTATGTAGATGTTATGGTTTTGCTCAAAAGGAAGTACGATGTTTAAACCTACCGATTTACCACCTTGCATGCTCGCCCCTTTGTTACCCGCTTCCATGATACCAGGTCCACCACCGGTGATTACCCCATAACCATGTCGTACAAGTTTGGCAGCAATTTCAACTGCCATTTGGTAATAGACATTGTCTTCTTTTGTTCTGGCAGATCCAAAGATTGATACACAAGGACCAATTTTTGCAAGCTTTTCAAAACCCTGTACAAACTCCGACATTACTTTAAAGATTGCCCAGGAATCTTCTGTTTTTATTTCATTCCAATTTTTATTCTTGAAAGCCTCACGTATCCTGTTCTCGTCTTCCAAATTTGTGTTATTGTTCATCTTGCCGATCTCCCTTAGGTGTAATTGAATTTAGTATCTTGTCCTATACATTAGATGTACAATGTATGTGTTTAACGAACAGATTACCAAAAGGGTTTACTCGGGAAGAACAAGGGTAAATATTGGAAAAGTTTTCTGGTTTTGCAGGATAACTTTTCAGGCGAACAATATAAAAATTGCTTAAAATTTTTAATCTTAACGACACAAAGATAAACAAAATTACTTAGTATAGTATTTTCATAATCAGGTCAATACAAAAACAAAAAGGAAATCAAGTACATGATTGTCAAAAAAAATGTACTGAACTAAGTTTAAAACGCGATTTTGGGAAGTTTATTTTTTTAATAAAAAAAGAAGATTTTTACAACTCCATAAATTTTTCTCGAAGTTTATTTCTCGAGTTCTATTTATTCTTGGTATTGTTCAAGTAAAAATTTAGCCTAAAATCAACAAAGTGTCACACGTTTGTACATCGAACAAACATTATAAGTTTCTTCAATTTGGTAATCAATTTTATCCATAATTTTATTGACCAACATCAAACCAAGTCCGCCTTTTTTCTTTTCATGAATCAATTTTTGAATACTTTTTTCGTAATAATTTACAGGATTAAAAGAAATGCCATGATCCAAAATATTGACCCTGATTCCTCCATTTTCATGGATAAGGGTAATTTCAATGGTCTCGTCAGGCTTTAAGTTTAAAGCATGTTTGATTAAGTTGGCACAAATTTCATCTACAGATAAAACAATCATATCAACATCATTATCGCAAACATGAATTTGATTCAACTGATTTGCTATAAAAGTGCGGACAAGCTTTAGTTCATTCAAAGAACAATGAATACTTGTTTTAGCGATTATGTTTTGCTGCTTTTGCATCTGCTTCACTATTGTAAATAGGGATTAATTTCTCAAGACCAAGAATATTAAAAACATTCCTCACTTTTTCGCTCAAATCACAAAGGGAAAAAAAGATATTATTGTCCTTAAAGTCTTGTATATAAGACATGAACACACCCAAACCTGCGGAAGAAATATAGCTAAGGTTTTTACAGTTAACTATGATATTTGTTTCTTTTTCCTGAATCGCCTGCGTTATTGCGGAATCAAGAAGCATAGAAGAAGAAGCATCCAAATCTCCTGATATTTCAAGGATTAAATAGTCTTCTGATTTTGATGTGGTAATGTCCATTGTTTCTACGGTGATTAATAAAGTGTGGTTTTGTTTTTTAAATAAATTTTATGGCCAATAAGGTATAATCATCTTCAGGCTTGCTGCCGTTGGTAAATTTCATCACTTCATCCATAATGATCTTGGTAATTTCTTTGGCCTTTAGTTGTGCATGTTGTTGCACAATTGCTAACAATATGTCATAGCCAAATTCTTCCCCATCTGCATTTTTAGCTTCTGTAATGCCATCGGTATACAATAAAAGTATATCATCTTTATCAAACGCAATGGTTTGCGTTTCTATATATTGGGCATAACTATCATTTCTCAGAATCCCCAAGCCAAGTCCTTCAGAATTCAGAAAGTAGGTTTTGTTTTCTTTGGCAGCGTAAAATAAAGTCGGACAATGACCGGCCCTTGCCATTTGTATAGATTGATTTTCCAAATCAATGTTAAACATCGACAAGGTAATGAATGAGCTTTTTTCAAAACAATTCGACAATGCCCTGTTGGCATGTGCCATAAATTCATGGGGTGGCAATTGAAAATGAATCAGGCTATGAAAAACACCTTTCATTTGTGCCATATTAAAAGCAGCCGAAGTGCTTTTACCGGAAACATCGCCGATGACCACACTAAAATGTTTGTCAGATTTCCTGAAAATATCATAGTAATCACCACCAACGTCTTCCGCCGATTCATAATAAACCGCCATGTCCATCACATCACTGTCAATATTGGAGGGAAGCAAGCTTTGCTGTACTTTTCGTGCAATATTCAATTGCGCTTTATAACGCTCATTGTCAATGGCTTCATTGATCAACCTGGCATTTTGTATGGAGATACTCGCTTGAGAAATATAGGTTTCTACAATCTCAATGATTTCTTTGTCAAAGCCGTCTTTTACTTTTCTGAGCAGGCCAAGTGTACCAATTCTATGCCCGTTTGAATACAGTGGAAGCAACAACAAAGAAGAAAAAGGAATGTCAGCGATAGATTCTTTGAAATGAATTTTCTTTAAATCTTTGACCAAATAAGGTTCTTCATTGATTCGAATCCCAGATTTACGAAGCAAGGTTTTCATCTTATATACCTGATCGCGGGTAAAATGATCCAACACAATGGTGGTCACATTTCCCTTTTCGTCAAATATTTCTAACCATCCTGCATCGGCTAAAACAGTATTGTAACAACTCTCAAAAAGTACATTGTATATTTTGGTTTCGTCATTTTCAATTTGAAATGTTTGACTTAATTTTTGAAAGCCCAATACCTCTTCAAATTTTTGTTCAAAAACTGAAGATGTTGGCAGGTTAAACAACAGTACCAACAAGGAAATCAGGCAATATAAAATCACAAATGTAAATAACGTGAATGAAAATATATTACGCGAAATATCCACATTGCTGAAATAAGCATGGTGGTAATCCAGGTAAAAAACTACAAATATGGCTGAAATAGCCAATATCAAAATCAGCAATAAGATACATTGCCATTTGTGGTTAAAATTTAAATAGGGAACCCAACGTACATTAAAAGCAAGTACCAATGCGCTAAGTGCCAATGGAATCAATAAAATCAAATACTGTTGACTGATTTGTTCTTCATCGAAGAAGTTAAAAATGGTAACGGTGTAAATACTTATTTCAAATATATTCCAAAACTGTTGAATGATTTTTGTTTTTTGGTACAGTACCAATCGTTTAAAAACATAAAAGGAATTGGCCAAAAATATTGTAATAAATGCTGCGTTGATATTATAGAAAAGATTGGTTACGAGCGTGTTGTGCTCCATCACCGTATCTTTCATTAAGCCAGCAAATAACTTGATGATTGAAATTACCAGGATACTCGCCGCCGCGGTGAGGAATGTTTTCCACAACATTTCCCTGAAATTCAAACTTTGAACAGAACCTATCTCCAGTTTAAAAAACAACATGGTGCCAATTAAAAAAATGTTGATAGATACTGATTTGAAAATTACCGGTAAAAAAAAACTCACATGGTTATTGACGCCAAACAAACGAACAGTATCAAACATGGCCGCAGACATCCATGCTATGAGACATAGCAGGATGTAACTTCTGGACATGTTAGATTTTGAAAACATTTGTTGTTTTTAGTTTAGAGTTCTCAGTTTAGAGTTCTCAGTTTACAATTCTCAGTTCACAGTTCACAAAATTCTTTTGTATGATGGAACACAGATTGAGCGAATTGTGTGAATTATCGCGAAATTCAACTAATAATCCTTAAAATCTGTCTCATACATGTATCATAATCCCCATTAATTTCTGGTGATTTTTTAATTTCCCCTACAGATTAAAGAATATTTTTTTATTATTCAACAAACAAAACTCTAAACTGAGAACAGTAAACTGACAACTGAGAACTGACAACTCTAAACCCAAGAATTATCTCGACGAATAATTGGGCGCCTCTCTTGTCACCTGAATGTCATGAGGATGGCTTTCTCTTACGCCGGCAGAGGTAATTTTTACAAATTTAGCCTCTTTCAATTTTTCTATATTGGATGAACCACAATAGCCCATACCTGCTTTTAGTCCGCCTACCAATTGGTATAAAACCTCCGCTACCATACCTTTGTAAGGAACCCTTCCCACAATTCCTTCAGGAACCAATTTTTTTACATCGTCTTCAGCATCCTGGAAATAACGGTCTTTTGAACCATCCTCCATCGCTTCCAAAGAACCCATTCCTCTATAAGTCTTGAATTTTCTGCCTTCAAAAATAATCACTACACCTGGAGCTTCTTCCGTTCCGGCAAGTAAAGAACCAATCATGATACTGCTTGCACCACCCGCGATTGCTTTTACCAAATCACCAGAAAAACGAATTCCACCATCAGCAATTATGGGCACACCTGAACCTTCTATGGCTTTGGCGGCTTCATAAACGGCTGACAATTGTGGCATTCCTACTCCTGCAATGATTCTTGTGGTACAAATACTACCTGGACCAACCCCAACTTTAATGGCATCAGCACCAGCTTCTACCAAGGCTTTGGCCGCCTCAGCGGTAGCTATATTTCCAACAATTACTTCTAAGTCAGGGAATTTTTGTTTCACACTTTTCAATGCGTCAATTACTCCTTTGGAATGTCCGTGAGCAGTATCAATACTCACTACATCAACACCCGCTTTTTTTAGGGCAGTAATTCTTTCAATCAAATCAGCAGTAACCCCCACTGCAGCACCTACGCGTAAACGACCAAAACTGTCTTTACAAGCATTTGGTCTGTCTTTGCGTTTGATAATATCTCTGTAGGTAATCAAACCTACCAGTTCACCTTTTGTATTGATGATGGGAAGTTTTTCAATTTTATGTTCTTGTAGGATGTCTTCAGCGGTTTCCATATCAAAACCTTCCAATGCAGTAACCAATTTATCTTTGGTCATAATCTCCGTTACTGGTTTTGACATATTTTTTTGGAACCTCAAATCACGGCTGGTTAAAATACCCACCAATTTTTTGTTGGCATCCACCACAGGAATACCACCAATTTTATGTTCACGCATGATTTTCAAAGCGTCTTCCATAATGGCAGTATCAGGTAAAACAATCGGATCGGTAATCATACCACTTTCAGAACGTTTTACTTTGCGCACCTGTTCGGCTTGCTTTTCAATGCTCATGTTTTTATGGATGAATGCAATGCCACCTTCCTGTGCCATGGCCACAGCCATTTGAAATTCAGAAACAGTATCCATCGCAGCCGCAACCAATGGAATATTGATGGTGATGTTACGGGTTAATTTTGTTTTGGTGTCTGTATCGCGAGGGAGTACTTCGGAGTAGGCAGGTAATAGAAGTACGTCGTCGTAGGTGAGCGCTTCGAATAGAAATTTGGATTGTCCTGAGGTCATTATGCAAAAAGATTTTATGGGTACCCTTTTGCCATACAAATCTAGACGTTTTTTTGACTATAAAAAATTATATTTTTAATATTCATAAGAATGTTTTTAAGTACTCCATTTTCATACCCGAATATGAATTTTTGTTTATGCTGAATGGAGCAAAAAAATCTTTACATGCGATTACTTTTTCCATTCAAATGACATACACTTTAAATAAGAAAATATTTTACCCAAAGCTTCAGTTTCAATAAGTAAATTCCCGGGGTTCGATGATAGGATTAAAATACTTTTCCACGAATAGAAACTAGGGCAACTCCATCAGTTTCATCCATGATTATGTACAGAAGAACACTTGCAATATATGCTTCGAGAGTCATAACTAACTCATCAAATTACTCCCCTGAAAGGGGGGATACAATTACATTTATTAAACTAAAAAAACATCATTATTTCAGTTTAATTTATAATTTATTCCCTATTATTGTATCCTCACTATGACTTACTTAAGTTTAAGGAATCGTATACAGTGAAAAGCCTCCTCATTTGAAAAATCTACTTCTTTGTACCTTGGTGTTTGTCACATTATTTACGCAAGCCTGTTTGCGTAAACAAGAATATCCTACCTGGAATTCAAACCTGCTTACTCCTATTTTGCATACCAATATTGGCATTGGCGGGTTGGTGTCAGACACCGTAATTAAAAAAATGCCCGATTCGAGCTACAGCATTGCCACAGTAATTCCAATTACCGACATCAAATTCGATACCTTGATTAAATTCAGCGAAATCCCCTTTACAAAAAAATACACCTTACAAACCCTCAAGCTCGACCCACAAAGTACTACCCAAAAATTTTCTTTAGGGGGAATCATCCAACAAACTCCTTTTTCATTTATCAACAGCTATCATGGCGCATTTCTTCCTACTCTTTTTGCCAACTTATTACCCGCCACCATTACACAAGGACCATTTGGTCCCTATTATTTCAATGCCAACAACTTTTTTAAAACGGCCACTTTAATCAGTGGAGACATGAATTTAAAAATCACCAATAACCTTCCTGTCGATTTACAAGACGTATCCGTAGTTTTTAGAAACCAGTCTTCCGGTGTGGTCATTTTCACAAAAACCAATATCAATATTGCTTCAGGAAGCTCCCAGTCATTTTACCAAGATCTTGCAGGAAAAACCATAGAAGGTGATTTGGAAGCACTTTTGCCGACCATTACCATCGTAACCGATGGCTTAAAAACCAAAATCATTGATACCAGCAAAACGTTGGAGTTTCAAATGACCATTTCCAATGTGAAGGTTTCAGAAGCAACCGCAGTATTTCCGCAACAAGATGTCATAGACCAGGATGACATTATTGGTTTTGGAAACATGGGCAAATATGAAATCAAAAAAGCCATTTTGCGCTCAGGAGAAGTAAAGATAGACGTTACCAGTACAGCGCAGGATACCTTATATTTTGATTACAATATTCCAAGTTTATCGACTAGCAGTACCTCTTTTAAAACTTCAGAAAAAGTAAATCCAGGAAGTGTTGCCACTCCAGCAGTGTATACCAAATCATTTAACTTTACGGATTATGATTTTGACCTCACTTCATCGGGCATCAACAAAATCCGACATCCCAATTCAAGTACCGATACCTTCAATACCATCAACAGTATTTTGCTGGGTAGAATCAGGTATTCGGGCAAATTGATTTACTTGTCTTTACAGGACAGTTTGAGTGTAAATTTAAAAATGAGAAACTTGGTAGCATCTTCTGCCAAAGGTTATTTGGGCGATACCACCATTATTGTAGAAGGTACGCAGGCATTTCCAAGCATCAAAAATTTTGCAAACAGTACTTTCTCTCTTGAAAATGCGGCAATAAAATTAAATATCGCCAATGGCCTAGGCATCAAAGGAGAAGTGACCATTGTTTCCTTTACGGCTTCT
>Ga0209353_10000127_pt1 | contig 43847 bp, 29 predicted proteins | sample LauGreSpBDMM15SD_2_FD_187561 | JGI IMG/M metagenome (GOLD analysis project Ga0209353, IMG submission 187561) | Freshwater lake microbial communities from Lake Michigan, USA - Sp13.BD.MM15.SD (SPAdes) (version 2) | ecosystem: Environmental > Aquatic > Freshwater > Lake | place: Lake Michigan... | reverse complement strand
CATCTGTCAAGGCAGGGGTTTGAACCAGAAGCTTGGCAGCATCTTGTGCTGTAGCTGAAGTATCAACAGGGGTAGTTGTGCCAGTGGTGGTACCTGTTTTTGTAACTGATGGTTTTGTTGTTTTTCCACTAAAGCTAAACAATGAACCCAATGATGACAAGGCATTGTCCACCAGCGGAATACCAGTTTTAATTGTGCCAAATCCGGGAGTAGATGCCAGTACGGATCCAGGCAATTGCGGAATGCCCAATCTAGCACGGATGTAAGGGTCAGTAGGATCTGCACCACCTAGGTCTTGCAATTGTGCGGGGGTTAGGCCAGCATATGGGTCGTTGAGTTGTGCCGCTACAGTAACAGCAGGATTAGGTGTGGCTGCTCTAGGATCAAAAACATTTTCACCAACATCTTGTCTGGGGTCAAACACTGATTCAGTTATGGGTATTTCACGTGGAGTATCTGCTCCCACGTTGGTATTGGGATCCGAAGCCGCATCCACAGTTCCTATGCGCTCTGCACGTGGGGCATCTGCTCCCACATTAGTGTTGGGATCGGTGGCAGCATCTACTGGTGTTTGATTATCTGGAGGACCTTCCTGCTGGCTTAACACACTGGTCTCGGGATCAAAGCTGTAATTGCCAATTTCGTTTAATGAGATGTCAGCCATGATCACAGCTTCGTCGTAGGGAATGCCCTGCAATATCAGTTTGTTAAATTCTGCCGCTTTTGCTGGATTGTAGCCGTTTGCCATAGTTGGTTCCTATATGTTATTTACCGGGTTTAAAATGTGGGTCGTTTATACATAATTGCACAAACAGGTTGACAACTGTTGTAAATATGTTACACTAAGTGTATATTTTAGGAGTTCATACCAAGTATGTCTTTATTGCCCAAGCCGGCCGCCAAGGTCAACTATCTCAACAACAGAGATATTTTAAAAGAGATTCACCACAGCAAAAACACTTACTGCTGGTACCGCGACAGAGATCTAGATCATCAATTTGATTTGATACTGCCCAGTGTGGACAAGATCAATCAGCGCACCATAGTTGACGCTCGTAAAAATCGTGCAGACCGTATCAAACGAGAAACAGGTGTGGTCATTGATCAAAAGAAAATACCTAACACAGATCTTGTGTTTCGTATCACTTGCTGGGATCATATTCCCAAAGCACCCAAGAAGATCACCAAGGCCGAAGCCAAAAAGAAAAAACTAGAAGAAATACTGGATCTTGACGATGCTGTGGAAGATGATCCGCTAGCAGATTTAATTGACATACCTGTGTTGAACATGAACTATGTGCGGTTGAACTTTCCACCATTTGAACACTACAGATTGGACGAAAACAAAACTCCTTTTATGGTTGGACGTAGCCACTGGCGTGGAGACTTAGAAACAGGCGAGTTCTCTAGAGATCACGGCAACATGACTCGTAAACTTGCAATGATGTTTATGAAACTGTGTGAAAGATATGCAACAAGGAGCAACTGGCGTGGATACACCTACAACGAAGAAATGCGAGGACAAGCCCTGCTACAACTCAGTCAAATTGGACTCCAGTTTGATGAGTCAAAATCGCAGAACCCTTTTGCGTATTATACTGCCGCTATCACTAATAGCTTTACTCGTATCCTGAACATTGAAAAGAAAAATCAAAACATCCGTGATGACATTTTGGAGATGAACGGATTGAACCCATCATGGACTCGACAGAATTCTGGCAAGGCAGGTATGGCAGCCATGTCCGGACCGGTTGTGTCTAGCCTAGATGAGTAGTATAATCAATAGATGAGTAATCTATTTAAAAAAGCCGCGATCTTCACAGACATCCACTTTGGTCTCAAGTCAAACAGCACGTTGCACAACGAAGACTGTTTGTCTTTTGTCAAGTGGGCCACATCTAAGGCAAAAGAAGAGGGTTGCGAAACCTGTTTATTTCTTGGCGACTGGCACAACAATCGATCCAGCCTGAACATTGTCACGCTCAACTACAGTCTACAAGCACTGGAGCACATGAATGCCAACTTTGAGCGTGTGTACTTTATTCCCGGCAATCACGATCTATACTATCGCGATAAACGCGACATACAAAGTGTGGAATGGGCGAGGCATCTACCTAATGTTACTATATGCAACGATTGGTTCAGTAGCGGTGATGTGGTTATCGCTCCTTGGCTGTGTGGCGACGACCACAAGCGCATACCCAAACTAACCGGCAAGTACATGTTTGGGCACTTTGAACTGCCGGGTTATTTGATGAATGCCATGGTAGAAATGCCAGACCATGGTGAGATCCGCAGAGAAGACTTCAATAACTTTGAACATGTGTTTACTGGACACTTTCACAAACGTCAGACCAAAAAGAACATTACCTACATTGGCAACTGCTTCCCGCACAACTATGCTGATGCAGGCGATGATGACCGTGGCTTAACTATTTTGGAATGGGGGCAGGATCCTGTGTATCATGCTTGGCCCGACCAACCCAGATATCGTGTGCTAGGCTTGAGTTCTGTGATTGACAATGCCGCCACATTACTTGCTCCTGGCATGCATGTGCGTGTACAATTAGACATTGAGATTTCATACGAAGAAGCCAACTTTATTAAAGAAACTTTTATTCGAGATTATCAACTGAGAGAGATGGCATTGATTCCAAACAAGACTGCCGGAGTTGACACTGACATGGCTCCCGGAGAGGTTAAATTTGAATCCGTGGATCAGATTGTTACAGATCAAATTACCAACATTGCATCCGAGTTTTACGACAACAAACTATTATTGAAAATTTATCAAAACTTATGATCGAAATACGTAATCTCACTGTAAAAAACTTTATGAGCGTGGGTAATGCTACACAAGGCATTGATTTTGATCGCAAAGACCTCACTTTGGTACTGGGAGAAAATTTAGATCTTGGTGGTGACGGATCCAGAAATGGCACAGGCAAGACCACAATCATCAATGCATTAAGTTATGCATTGTACGGACAAGCACTTTCAAATATTCGCAAAGATAATCTAGTAAACAAAACCAACGGCAAGAACATGCTTGTGAGTCTGGACTTTGTGGTCAACGGTCAAGAATACAAAATTGAACGTGGGCGTAAACCCAATGTGTTGCGTTTTTATGTCAACAGCCAAGCCCAAACTGTAACAGATGATGCACAGGGTGACAGTCGCGAAACACAGGATGCTATTGAACATGTGATGAACATGAGTCACGACATGTTCAAGCATGTGTTGGCACTGAACACCTACACCGAACCGTTCTTGAGTTTAAAAGCCAATGACCAACGCAACATCATTGAGCAGTTATTGGGCATTACCTTGCTGAGCGAACGTGCAGATGCTATCAAAGAACTCAACCGCCAGACCAAAGACAGTATTAGCCAAGAAGAATTCCGTATCCGTGCTGAGCAAGAAGCCAACAAACGTATTGAAGAACAGATTGAAAGTTTGAAACGCAGGCAAGTGCTTTGGCAAAAGAAGTACGACAGTGATGTGGCGTATCTCGTGGCACAATATGATGATCTAGCCAAGATTGATATCGAAGTAGAATTACTGGCTCACAAAGATCTAGCTGTGTGGACCACAAGGAAACAACAACAAGATGCGTATACAGCACTTGTTGGTCGACAAACTGCTTGGCGACAAAAACAACAAAAAGATATTGGCGAGTTGGAATCAACTTATAACAATCTCAGCCATATTGATATCACAGCAGAACTACAGGCACATGTGGATTTGGCTGCTCACACCCAACGAGCCAAGGACATTGCTGATCTTGAAAAACTGATTGCTAGATGCGTCGCCGACGAGGCAAAAGAACAGAAAACAATTGATAAACTACGAGCCGAAATTGAAGAACTAAAAAATCACAAGTGTTATGCTTGTGGACAAGACTTTCATGACGCTAACCACGAAACGGTATTGGCAACAAAAGAGAAAGCCCTACAAGAAGCCGCACTACAAGCATTAAGTACCAATGGTCAGTGGATGGAAAATACAGATGCATTGGCTGCATTAGGTGTGCTAGGTGCTAGGCCTACCACACACTATCAAACAGAAACAGAAGCAATTCGACATTCGAGTGAACTGGAAAACATTCAACACAAGATTGATGCTAAACGTGTTGAAACAGATCCTTACGCTGAACAACTGGCAGAACACACGCCTGCAGAAGTTGGCACACAACCAGTCACATACTACGACACAGAAGCACAGGCTGTTGATCATCGCAGTCGTATGAACACACTGCTGACACAGATTGCTACCAAAGGTGAAGAGAAGGATCCGTACACAGAACAGATTACAGAAATGCAACAACAAGCATTGCAAACTGTAAGCTACGATGCACTCAATGATCTCACAAGATTACAAGAACATCAAGACTTCTTGCTCAAACTGTTGACGTCAAAAGATTCGTTTGTGCGTAAGAAAATTATTGATCAGAACTTGAGTTACTTGAATGCACGACTCACGCACTACTTAGATCGTATTGGATTACCGCATACTGTGAAGTTTCAAAACGATTTATCAGTGAGCATTGAAGAACTAGGTCGTGAATTAGATTTTGATAACTTGAGTCGTGGCGAACGCAATCGTTTAATCTTATCTATGTCGTGGGCATTCCGCGATGTTTGGGAAAGTTTGTACTCACCAATCAACTTGTTATTCATTGACGAACTCATTGACAACGGACTAGACACACAGGGCGTAGAAAATGCACTGGCTTTGCTGAAGAAGATGAGTCGTGAACGTCACAAGAGTATCTGGTTGGTTAGTCACCGAGACGAGCTTGCCGGTCGGGTTGAGAATATTCTCAAAGTTGTGAAAGAGAATGGCTTTACCAGTTACAACACGGATATAGAACTAACATGAAGATTTTAATAACTGGTACCAAAGGACTAGCAAAGGCATTAGGAGATGCGTATGCTGATCAGTTGGTGACACTAGTATCACGTTCTACTGGAACTGACATCAATAATGTTACCCAGTGGGGTCCTAACTTTTTAGATTATGATTGTGTGTTTAACTGTGCTTATGATGGGTTTGCACAAGTTGGCGTATTAGAATTTTTTTATCAAAATTGGAAAAACATTTTTGATAAAAAAATTATCACTATTGGTAGTAGAGCCGTAACATACAAACGATCCGAACCCGAGTCTGGATATTGGGCATATCGGTTACACAAACAAACCTTGCAACAAGCACACGATGTAATGTTGCTAGATGCCAAGTGTGATATGAAAATTATTCATCCAGGACCAATTGATACTGCAATGTTGCAACACATTGATTGCGTTAAACTCAACCCTGACATGTTAGCATCAAAAATAAAAAACATAGTAGAAGATTCTACCATCAAGCGAGTTGACTTATGGCTATAAATTGGCAATACTATCATTGGCATCTAGAGCCCAGTGCAGTCTGCACATTGAAATGCCCTAGATGTCCGCGAACTGAACATCCAGATACTCCGTGGCTGAATAAAAATATGACTTTGGATTTTGTAAAGAAATTTTTCACAAGTGATATGTTGCGTAATCATGTACAACGTGTGACCATGTGCGGTGATGTAGGTGATCCTATTTACTGCAAAGAATATATTGAGATTTGTAGATACATCAAAAGTGTTAATCCACGCATACATATCTTCACAATCACCAATGGTAGTCATAAAAAGCCCGAGTGGTGGACAGAATTTGGATCAGTACTCAATGAGTATGACACAGTTAACTTTAGCATTGACGGATATGACAATGCTAGCAATAACCTATACAGAATCAACAGCAACTGGAGTAGTATCATTGATGGCATCAAGGCTCTTAGAGCAATCAACCAAGATGTTTTTATCAACTGGGCTGCTATTGTGTTTAAATTCAATCAAGATTATCTTGACAATATTGCCAACCAGGCACGATTACTAGGCATGGATGTGCTACAATTAACAAAAAGCACAAAGTTTGGCAGCAAGTATGGCGGGTATGGCGGAGTTAATGATCCACTAGAACCTAGAGAAGAATTTATAAGTTCTAGTCATCGCTATGAACGTAGCACACTGAATCTCAGTGGCAGAATACAAAAAAATACCGACTACCTTGAATACAATCACACCAAATACATAGAAATAAAAAATCAATATCAAGATCAGCCAATAACACCGTTGTGTGAAATTGGCAACAGAGGCATTTATGTCAACGCCGAAGGTGTTGTTTTTCCGTGCAGTTGGACTAGTTTTCCTTATACCAGTTTATCCCATGGCGACAAAACAATCCAATGGACCGACAGTTTTTTTTCAAAACACAGGCAGCAATTAAATTTACACAATAGAACATTTGACGAAATAGTGTCAGATCCACTGTGGAACCAATGTAGCCAAGGGTTTACAGACAAGTCTAAAACATGGGTAGAGTGCTCACAGAAGTGTTCTACGTCAGTAGTAGACGAAAAATACGCAGTTGGATGGGAAACAAACTAAGTATAAAGTAAGGACAATCCCACTAAAAACACATGACATGGCTATATCAAGATACCCCAATTGAGACGTTGCCCGAAAAGTGTATTGGATTTGTTTACTTGATAACAAATAATCTCACTGGACGCAAGTACATAGGCAAAAAATTAGCAAAATTTAGCAAGACAACCTACAAGACAGTTAAGCAAAAGAACGGCACAAAGAAGAAGAAAAAGATACGATCAAAGGTCGACTCAGACTGGAGAGAGTACTATGGGTCAAGCCCAGAATTAACTTCAGACGTAATCAAACTAGGCACCGAAAACTTCACCAGAGAAATACTTTTTTATTGCAACTCTAAATCGGAATGTAGTTACATCGAAGCAAGAGAGCAGTTTTCAAGAAGAGTATTGGAATCACGAGATTATTACAATGGCCACATACAAGTGCGTGTGCATGGCTCTCATATAATAGACAAACTGTAAGGCAACAATAACGACACTGTGTTGGGCGATGTGGTCCAACCCCATTGAGGATTGGTGAGATACCCAATTCGGACTTGGGCGTCAAAGGCAATTGCTAACTTAAGGCAACAAATGGTCGGGGCTATGTGAAAAAGATACAACCCCAGCTTATAGGACTTGGATCTATATCGGGTTACTAGGGTTCCGTTGATATGTGAAGCTTGAGTAGGGGGTACCGGTCAACCGCCTCCGTGTAGGAAACTACAATCTCATTACGATAGATGACTGCTATACTCAGATAATGGCGTTTTTTGTTCACCGTGCATACGGTGAACTATGACCACGTAATCTAGATAATAGCTTAAATCGCTTCGCTCTAGAAGTAAAAAACATTGATGAGCGATAGCGAATCAATAGATGTGCTTGCACATCTTTAGTAGATCTTAGGTGTTTGATGTATATTATCTTCTAGTAGATTATGCAGTTGTTTTGTGTTTTTAGGAAATTTTTCTAACTTCCAAGTTTTAAGATTAAGTCCGTACTTGTAAATCAAAAAGTGTTGTACTACTACTTCTTGATCAAATGTTAAATCAATGGTATAATCCCAGTTGTTAACAACAGATGACACAATATGATCACAGTTGTATACAAATTCCATGGAGTCTATGTGTATTTTGCGCCATTGATGATATATCTCTTTCCATTGGTTAAATTTTTCTGGAATAATTTTGAGTTTGAGATAATCCATTACTCGGTTAATAACCCTGGCTCCGTTGAACCAAAATTCTCTACAATCAATTCGTAGATGTGGATCTGTCAAGTAATATTCGTGTATGTGGTCTAGTGGTCTAATGTTTAACGCATTTCTTTCTCTAATGTCCCAACTGTTGGTTAATCCTGCAGAGTTCCATTGGTCAACACTGTCACTAAAAAATATTGACTCAAACTCGTTTTTTTGGTCAAAATCTGACACCGGACTTCCTGGTTTGAATATGAAGGTACTGGTATCTCTAACATTTAAAAAATACAACGGGACAAACGATTCCCCTGCCAGATGAACAGTTGCTGATCCGTGTTCTGCCATTATTGAAAACAACTTTGCTGTGTCATCTAACCTGTGTTGTGTGATCTCATTAAGATTTTCTTTAACAGGATCAATTTTATATTTTTCTACAATTGTACTGTTGTGAATAGTACATGCATACAGTGAATACAATCCAGATGAGTTGCACGTTTCAAGAAACTTTTTTGTTTTGTCGGCTCCTGCTGGATGATTTTTTGAATGCCCGTGAGCATTGTGTTGGATACGATTTACTGGATTCTGACTTAGGGGAATAAACTGATCTTGTTTTGACGAAAAATACTGCGTCTGGCCCGTTAAAAAATGCACACTCCAATCAAGAAATGTACCCCCAACGGATCTGCCAGAAAAAATGCAGATTTTCATACAAAGGTATCGGGCCAATCACGGAACAATGCATGTTGTATTGTTCCTGAAACAAATTGATTGAATGACTTGTGTTTGACTTCTAATTCGCCTGCTAGCGGAGCCACACGTTTAAATGCTTCGTCCATTTGCGCCATGTCTCGGAACTCCATCAGTATCATCCATTCAGGCATGTCTGCAATAGATCTAAAACCCATCTTGCATCTAGTGATACGATAGTCCTCCATCCGGCCTTCAGACTTCAAATGATCAAAAAAACTCTTCATGCCGTTTACCCAGTCCAAGTCTGAGATGTCGCCTTCTTTGTCTGCCCAAATTGTGTAAATGTCTGCCATGTTAACTTCTTTCTTTAAAATAATCTTGCATTGTACCTTCTCGGTGTATATCACTAGTTACACAATGTAGACCACAGTCCCAAAAATATCTATGTCTGAACGGCACAACATGTGGGGTAATTCCATAACGATCTAATGCATCAAACACTTTTTTGTTGTAATTGAATACTATAACATTTTTAGGATCAACAATCAACATGTTAACATCAAACACAGTTTCTTCGACATATCCAGTCCAGTGACCAAGCCATTGCTCAACAATATCAATAACCGCCTGATCGTATTCAAACCCAGGAATCCACCACTTGCCTCTATTTTTTTCTTTGAGATCTAAAAACGGTCTAACTTTGTCCCAACTCTGACCAGGCAAATACACCACTTCCCACCCAGGATAAGTGTCTGCATAGGTTGGTACATCTCTTAGACTTATGATTAGCCCAGGACATACTGGACAATATGTTGCATCGGCGTGGCCACCAGTGTTGACCACATTATTTCTGTAGTTTGAAAATTCAAGATCCATCTGGTTCTTGATATCTGTTTGATTGTCTCGATACAAGTCTGTGCCAAAATACAAGTCTTTTCCTATGCGAGATATCATAGCACCGTTGATATTCTGGTTGTCTAGTGTTTTAACAATATTACCTTGTTGTTTGATATGCTCGACAATTTTGCTGTATGGATCTGGTTTGAAAACATACTGGTCAAATTGATGCACATTTTTGCATTCGTCTTGTATGCAAGCTGGTAGATTGTTAAACTCTTTAAGATTGTTGCAGTCTGGCCAGGAACTATCTTTAACTCTGTTATAAAACAGTTTTATTTGATGATCAGTGTTGCCGTGTTGCGTATAAAATGTATTACCAACCATGACAGTGTAGTCTCTAGGAGTCATAGGAGGCAAAACATAGTTTCCATCAACTAATGGGTCAACCGGCAACTCAGGACGTAAAACGTTAACACCAAATTCTTGTAGTTTTTTAATAATGTTTTGAAAGTCTTCTTCAGTTTCTGTTGCAATTTTTTCAAACAAACTTCTCACATGAGGTACTTTGATCCAGGAGTAAAATTCTGGCGGATAACTGCGTCCAACTACACACACCTGAAGAGGATCCCAATGCTGATATACACTATACATTATTACAACGGCCCTAGTATTTCAAAACCTTCAAGGTCCTGTTTGTACAAGTGCGCTTGATCCAGGTACAAGTACTGGAACCCACGCTCTCTGTAGATTGCACACTCTGTTTGTAAACTAGTAATCCCCAAACGTAATCGGGGTTTACGATAGTTCCACGCAAACTGTGCGGCTAATAAATTCTTGTCGTCGTAGCGTTTTATCATGGAAAACGCTGCCAGTTCACCGTTGTCTCTATAACCAATCAAGTCCGTGCCTGGCTCTGTGAATTGACTGTCAAACAAGGGCATCACACTGGCAAAGTGTTTGTATGTGCAATAGGTTCTGTATATGTCTTGTAGTTGAGCAATGTTGGGTTCAGTAATGTAGAACCAATCAACTGTGGGTTTGTAGGTAGTTTTTTCTAAATTAATTCTAGCAAATTGGTATGTCACGTGCGAGGATCCTCTCTGTGCTGAAACAGTGCAGTTAGATAATCTTCAGGCCATGAATCATAAAATCCTTTGGTAGCCATGAGCCGTGCTTTGACGTTGAGATCACTGAGACTCTGCACAAGAGCCAGGGCATATGTGCCTTGATTCATGCAAATGCCGTTTACTATTTCCACATCGTTGGGATGGTCTTCTAAGGCCAGTATGTCTGCTGCCAATAAAAAATCTCTGTTGGCTTGATCTAAACTGCTGGCAAACAAATCATGTGGCCATTCTTGAGGGTCGTATGCATACACCACAACTTCTCGGTTGCCCATGCCGTACCGGGCTCGATTTTTAAGATCAAAGTAAGGATCGCTACCAATGAATACATCGTAGCTTTGTTTTAATCTTGCGCTACGTGCGTAAGGACACGGAGGAAATCCACCCAAGGCAGGATGTGGGACTTCCACAAAGTCCATGATCCACTGCTCAATATCTTGTTTAACTTGATCTATATCCATTAGAAGAACGGTAGTTTACTGTTTTTAGTTGTTTCAAGATTGTCCTTGATCAACTCACTGATCATGGTTCGCTCGGCATGACTCATATTCATCACATCATCGTATGTGGCACCACCACGCATGTACCATGACATTCTTAATCCTTGACGTTTTAATTCGTTAGCCTCCCGCTCCATTTGATTTAACAAATCCTCCACTTGGGAGTGATTGGCGGTCAGGAGGCGGGTTCGAAAAAACTTGCCATATCCAGTGTTAATGCTTGATTGTATTTGTGTTCACAACTGTGGCAAGTCAATTGCATGGGTTTGAACTCTGTATTTTCTCTGTAGACAATCACTTGATCTCTAATCTGGTTGAACAGTTTTCTATCACAGTTGCTTAAAAATTCAGAAATAAATTCTGTTTCAGTTACCATGGCTTTGGGTGTTTTGATACAGGCAATACTGTGCTTCAGTGCATTCACAGTGAGTTTGGTGAGTTTTTGCAATGCTTCGTTGAGTTTGGCAATTTTTTCGTCATCCGGCAAGTCTGAACTGGGGATCATCTGAATCAATCGTTGTTCCTGCCACTGTTCATGGTTGGTAGCATGTTGTTCAGCATAGTCCATGGGTTTGAAAAATATTTCTAAATCCCCGTGCTTGATACATTCAGCAAAGTCTGGAGATTTGATTTGATCAAGCACTGTTCTCAAATCAAGATTGAAGTCTCCGGGCTCGGCGCATTTTGGGCAGGTGGATGTTATTTCTAGTTCATGTCCGTAGCTGGCAATTCTAAGAGCAACCAAAATAGCGTTGATATCGATGCTGGGAGTTTTCCATGCATCTTTGATGTTTGGCACACAACTTTGAATAACAGAAACCACAGCTTGACCGTTGAACAGTGCATCCGGAGTACGATATGTGATTTCGTCAATAGCAGTCATGGGCAACACTGGCAATTCCATATTGGCCGGAAAATCTATTGAATCCTTGGGCCAGAAATTTCCATTGCTTGGCAGTCTCAAGTAAATTGCTGGTTGTCTAAAAAATTGGCGTAAAGGGTTAGCAGTTTGGGTCATTTTGCACCTATAAATATACTTCTACTTATAGGTAAAACACCATGGCCGACACAAATGCACAGATGGAAGAACTAGCTCGAATACTCGAAGACGTAAATCGGGAAATGGCTTACTATGGCAGAGTAACCAAACAAACTGCCGACGAAAAGTTTGACGCTGACGCGAAAAACAAACTTGGCATTAACAACGCTACCAAAGGTCTGGCCAGTTTGGGTGAAGGACTTACGGCTGTGGCTGGTGCTGGTATGGCAGCTGGTAAGGCCATGTATGAAGGCAAAAAAGGTGCCGCGGCGTTTAACGACAGTATTGATGGTATGGCCAAGGCTGCCCAGGCAGCTGGTGTTGCGCTGGCTTTGATGATTCCTGGCGGCCCGTTGATCAAGTTGTTTATTGCAGGCATAACTGCGGCAGTTGTGGCCACAGCTGAATATGTCAAAGCAGCCAACGAGATGGCTGACAAGTTATATAAAGGATATTCAAACATGTCCCAGGCTGGTGCCGCAGCCAGCGATGGCATGACTGGGGTATACAAAGGTGCCAAGAAACTTGGCTTGAGCATGAACGAATTAGACGGTTATGTAAGTCTAGTTGGAGAGAGCTCAAAAGACCTGGCATTGCTATCTGGATCAGTTTACGAAGGACGTAAACAGTTTGAAAACATGGGCGAAGCCATGGAGCCTTATCGCAAGAGCATGATTGCAGCCGGTATGTCTCAAGAAATGATCAACCAGGGAGCAATGGGTTATCTGAAATTGCAGACCAGGATTGGTACAGCGCAACGTATGACCACAGATCAACTGGCAGACGGTGCTAGACGTTACTTGATTGAACAAGATGCATTAACCAAACTAACTGGAACAACTAGAAAAGAAAACGAAGCAGCCTTAGAAGAAGCTAGATCACAACAGAGATTCCGTGCCAAAACGGAAGCAATGCGAGCAAGCGGCGATGCTGGCCAAATTGCAGCGGCAGATGAACTAGAAAAAACTTATCAACTGTTGAGATCCCAGAGCAAGGAAGCGGCACAGGGCTTTGGAGACATGACTACTGGCATGATAGGCACCGAAGCGTCGCAAAAACTCCTGATGAGTTCTAATGGTGAAGCACTACAAGTGGCCAATAAAATGGTGGCAGGCCAACAAAAAGCCATTGACGGTACTCAACAGATTGCAAGTGCAGTTGGCCGAGTAGCCAAAGACATGAACATGACGTATCAAACAGGTGTTGGCGAAGAGTTCCTGTTGTCAATTAAAGAAAGTGCCGATTTAGGACTGTTGGCAACAAAAGATCTAAACCAATCCTATGAAAAAATCTCACAAGATCAAACGGCACAAGGACTTAAAGGTGGTGAAGCCGCTGATAAGATAACTGAGCAGTATGCTAAAAATATCAAGCAACAGCAAGAACTCAACAAAAAAATGGAAGATGCTGTGTTTCAAGGAATTGACAACGCACTGAGCTTGACTAATAAACTAGGAAATATCACTGGCGGCCTGGCCGATGCCTTTACTAAACTGGCAGATGCAACCAACAAGTTGTTGCGAATACTTGGGCTTGGATCCGATAACACACCTGAAGAACAAGCCAAAGTTGACACAGCTAAAAAACAAGATGACCAAAATTGGGAAAATGCAAACTTTGGTGAAAAAATGCAGAGTTCAGTTACACGTGGTCTTGAAAAGTTTAGTCGAACACTTGGCCAAGTCACAGGTTTCAAGCCACTTGAAAATTTAGCCGACACTGCACAACAGGCTCGAGTTGAGTCAGAATCAAAATACTTGCAACAACAAGGAAAATTTCAACAAGTTGCCCCAGTTGCTCCTACCGCAGGCGGTGGCGGTGGAGCACCAGGATCTGCCCAAGGAACAGCATCCCAGGGTGATCTTGTCAAGATGGGGTTAAAACTCAAAACTGGAGATGTGCAAGCCGAAGGCAGTAAAATTGATCCTAAGATTATTGATATAGCCAAACAGGTACAAGCAAGCCTGCCTAACTTTGCTTACTTTTCTGGATTCAACGACAAGTTCCACCAAGAAAAATCTCCAAGTAGTAGTCACACCACAGGCCGTGCTATGGACTTTGCGTTATCTAAAGAACCTACCAAAGAAGAAGGCCAAGAGATTGTTAAGTGGCTCAAAAGCATGGGTGCCAGCGTGGCCATTGATGAGTACAACAACCCCAGTGCAAAAGCCACAGCAGGACATATTCATGCACAAATTCCGGGATATGCTGACGGAGGTATAGCGTCAACCCCACAGATTGCTATGGTTGCTGAAAAAGGTCCAGAGGCAATGATTCCGCTAGTAAACGGTGCTATTCCTCTAAGTATCAGTCTCAAAGATGCAATTGGCGGCCCTACGTTTGGCGGGATGAATGAATATGCTGGGTATAATCAAGGCCCAATGAGTACTGATCTTTCAGCAGTAAAGTCTATTGCAGAAGCAGTTGGAGCATTTGATAAAGTTAGTCAAACCATTACAGACCCCAAAATGTGGAAAGACATTTTAAGTTCAGGATTAGCTACCAATTACCAACTGGGTGCAACCACTTTAGGTACACAAGGAATTCCGGGACTAGGAGACGATATTGCTGAACGTCTTAAAGAAATTAAAGAACAAACAAATACTGATTCAGAATCTGCACTAAAACAGGTTACAGAAGAATTCAAATCTGCAATGGCCACCATGAGTCAACAGTTGGCACAAATGGCAGCTAATCAAAACGAAGGTGCCATGGGCGGGGTAGCAAGTCTGTTACAAGAATTAGTAACAGCTACTAAAAATGGGGTAACTGTACAGGAACGAATACTGCAAACTTCCATGTAATCACGGTAAATAACTTACTATGGCAGAAAAACAATCCCCCGGCTGGAAAAAATATTTCAAAGTGGCTGACACCACTGGACAGTTAGGTCCCATCTCCGGACGCTATGCTGATGGCTACCCGCAGTACGGCAAGAACAACGGCACAGACAACTATCCTGCAGACATGGTGTATCGTAACTATGCCAGCAGACTGCCAGAAGTGTATTCAGGTCATCCCAATCGTATTGAACGTTATAATCAGTACGAAAACATGGACATGGACTCAGAGATCAATGCTTGTTTGGACATTATATCTGAGTTCTCTACTCAGCCAAACGAAACAAACGGCACACCGTTTGAAGTAAAATATTCAGACACGCCTACTGATCACGAGATTGATATTATTCGCAAGCAGTTGCAACAGTGGGTCAAACTAAACAAACTGGATCAACGTATCTTCAAACTGTTCCGCAACACTGTGAAATACGGAGATCAAATCTTTGTGCGTGATCCAGAAACATTTGAAATGATGTGGGTGGACATGACCAAAGTGGCTCGTGTGATCGTGAACGAATCAGAGGGCAAACGTCCTGAGCAGTATGTGATTCGCGACATCAACCCCAATTTTCAAAACATGACTGTGGCAGCCAAAACTACCACAGACTACATGACCAACCCTGTAACAGGCTCAGTGTCTGGTTCTGCCAACTACACCATGCCCAATGGCGGCACAGGTGGCGGTGTGGGCAACAGTAGATTCATGCAGGCCATGAACGAAGTTTGCTTGGATGCCAAGCACGTGGTGCATATGAGCCTGAACGAAGGATTAGATGTGTTTTGGCCTTTTGGCAAAAGCATCTTGGAAAACATCTACAAAGTGTTCAAGCAGAAAGAACTGCTGGAAGACTCAATTCTTATCTATCGTGTGAGTCGTGCTCCTGAGCGTAGAATTTTCAAAATTGACGTGGGCAACATGCCCAGCCACTTGGCCATGCAGTTTGTGGAACGCATCAAGAACGAAATGCACCAGCGTAGAATCCCCACTGTGAGCGGCGGCGGACAAAACATGATGGATGCCAGTTACAATCCACTCAGTATCAACGAAGACTACTTTTTCCCACAAACAGCAGACGGTCGTGGATCCAGCGTGGACACCTTGCCAGGCGGACAGAACCTAGGCGAAATTGACGACTTGAAATACTTCAACAACAAAATGGCTCGTGGTTTGCGTGTGCCTTCAAGCTATTTGCCCACAGGTCCAGATGATTCAGGCAAGACATTTGACGACGGAAAAGTGGGCACAGCCCTTATTCAGGAGTATAGATTCAATCAGTATTGCGAACGTTTACAAGCGTTGATCTGCCAAAAACTAGACGATGAATTCAAGATGTTCATGAAATGGCGTGGGTTTAACATAGACTCTAGCCTGTTTACCATTAAGTTTAATGCACCTCAAAACTTTGCAAGTTATCGTCAAAGTGAACTGGACAACACACGTATCCAGGCATTTACCAGCATGGAACCCTTGCCATACATGTCAAAACGATTTATGCTAGAACGCTTCTTGGGTTTAACCGAAGACGAAATCAAGAAGAATGAAGAGTTATGGCGTGAAGAACGTGACACACCTGAAATGCAGCCAGCTACAGGACAAGACCTACGTTCAGTTGGTATTACTCCAGGTGCGCTAGAAACTGACATTCAGACTGGCCAAGATATTGGGATGATGGCACCAGCAGGTCCTGGCGGCATGCCTGGCATGGGAGCGGCTGTACCACCTGCTCCTGGCGGAATGCCTGGCGGAATGCCTGGCGGTGCCGCACCTCCTCCAGTATAAATACGTGTATGTTACTAACAGAATTTTGGCACAAAGAACCTGAAGCATATCAGGACACAGCACAAGACAACAGTCAACCGCAAATTGGCGACCTGCGCAAGAGTCGCCTAACCTTACGCCAGTTAAACAAACTGCGCAAAATGAACGATGTACGAACATATGAGTACAAAGAAAAACTCAAACTAGTTCGTCAACAATACGCACCTCCACCAGCACCCCCAATGTAATAACAATTACAAAAGCATTGTAATAAAACCTACATTTATCGTCGTTTTGACCCCATAAACCACCTATATTTTATCTAGTGTGTAAATAACAACACACTTTACCTATAGGAGTTTTTCATATGAACCGTTTTGAACAATTGATTGAATATGTGATCAATGATGACGAGCAAAAAGCTCGCGAACTATTCCACGACATTGTTGTGGAAAAAAGCCGCCAGATCTACGAAGACATTATGGCTGAAGAAGCCGAAGAAATCGAAGAAGGCGCAGACGAAGACCTAGACGAAATGAGCATGGGCGGTGACGCCAGTAATAATCTAATCGACGACGTGGAAATGGAAGAAGAATCTGACATGAACATGGAAGCCGAAGGCGACGATGCAGAGTTTGACGACGAAGCAGAAGAAGACGGCGAAGATTTTACCAAAGACATGGAAATGGACAATGATGAATTTGGCGGCGGCGGTGATGAGCCAGCTACCAAAGACGACATCATGAATTTAGAAGACAAGCTAGACCAGTTGATGGCTGAGTTTGAAGACCTCATGAGCGACAACGACGACATGGGTGGCGACGGCGACATGATGGGTCCTGATGAAGGCGGAGACGCTCTTGAAATGGACGACACAGAAGAAATGGGCATGATGGAAGCTCTTGAATTAAAAGCAGCCCCAAAGCCAGTCACTTCTGAAGAAGGCAACACAAACAAAAAGTCTACAGTGGCAGCCAACTCAGGTGCACGTGGTGCAATGGCCAAGCCAGTACACACAGGTGCTGATGGCGGTGGACACCATGACTCTAGTGCTTACAAAAACACAGTCAAAGAACTTGGCGTAACACCTACACAAGATGCAGGTAAGAAGGCATTTAAGTCGGCAGCTCCTGCTCCTGTAAAAACACAGGCTGCGGGTGTGAATATTAGAAGCCCACTACCACGTAACTAAGCAATGAAGACGCTAAGAGAACAACTTACCTTTAATCAGGCCAACATCCAGGTGTTGGAGGAAGCTGATATCAGCGGAGGTAAGAATCTCTATCTTAAAGGCATTTGCATTGAAGGCAACAAGCGTAATGCAAATGAACGTGTCTATCCTTTACACGAGATATCTAAGGCAGTTAATACTATTAATCAACAGATTAAAGAAGGTAACTCCGTTTTAGGTGAAGTGGATCACCCAGATGATTTGAAGATTAACTTGGATCGTGTGTGCCACAGCGTTGAAGGCATGTGGATGGATGGAGACGCAGGATGTGGCAAACTTAAAATTTTGCCAACTCCAATGGGAGAATTGATCAAGACGTTGCTACAATCTGGTGTTAGACTAGGTGTATCAAGCCGTGGAAGCGGCAACGTTGATGACAGAACAGGACATGTAAGTGACTTTGAAATTGTCACTATAGATGTGGTTGCACAACCCAGTGCTCCGAATGCTTATCCTAAAGCAATTTACGAAGGACTCATGAACATGAAGTACGGACATAGATTGCTTGAGGTGGCTCGCGAATCTGGGCATAACAACAAAGTGCAGAGATATCTCAAAGATGAAGTCAAAAAGCTCATCAGAGATCTCAAAATATAAGGAGAACCAGGCATGTTAGATGCTATCAAACCATTGCTAGATAGTGACCTGATCACCGAGGAAACTCGCCAGGAGATTAATGAAGCTTGGGAAACCAAGCTAAATGAAGCTCGTGAACAGGCTCGTGTAGAACTCAGAGAAGAGTTTGCACAACGCTACGAGCACGACAAGTCAGTAATGGTGGAAGCCCTTGACAAAATGGTAACAGAAGGTCTCGCCGCAGAGATTCAAGCCGTGGCTGCTGAAAAGCAAGCATTGGCTGAAGATCGCGTCCGTTTCCAACGCAAGATGAACGAATCAGCAACGAAGTTTAACGGCTTCTTGGTTAGTAAACTTGCAGAAGAAATTGGCGAATTGCGTAAAGATCGTAAAATGCACACTGAAGGTCTAGCCAAGCTAGAAAACTTCATGGTGCATGCATTGGCTCGTGAGATCCAGGAGTTTGCCGCAGACAAACGTGACGTAGTGGAAACAAAAGTCCGCCTCGTTCGTGAAGCCCGCTCTAAACTCGAAGGATTGAAAGCACGTTTCGTAAAAGAAAGTGCTGACAAAATGAGTCAAGCTGTTAGCCGTCACTTGAAGGCTGAACTTACACAATTGCAAGAAGACATTAAAGTTGCTCGCGAGAACAATTTTGGTCGTCGTATCTTTGAAGCGTATGCAAGCGAATTTGGTGCTACTCACTTGAATGAGAAAGCCGAAGTCCGCAAGTTATACTCTGCATTGTCCCGCAAGGACCAGCAATTGGCGGAAGCCATCAAACTCACACAAAAGGCGAAAGTCGTTGTGGAGAGTAAAGAACGCGAACTGCGTATGATCAAAGAATCCAACGAGCGTGACAGCACGATGGAAATGTTGCTTAGTCCCTTGAACAAGGAAAAGCGCGATGTCATGCGTAATTTGCTCGAAAGTGTCCAAACTTCACGTTTGAAAAACGCATTCGAAAAGTATCTACCAGCAGTGTTGGAAGACCGCTCTGTGAAAGCTTCTAAAGTGATCACAGAAAATGTTTCCTCAGTTACCGGTGATAAGACTGTTCCTACCCAAAACGTTGATCAAGAAGATCGCAGCAATGTGATTGACCTCAAGCGTCTGGCTGGACTGTAATTTAAATTTTTAGGAGACTTAAATGTCAGAACCATTGTTAGAAAGTCGCTGGGGCGAAACCAAAGAAGCATTGCTTGAAGGTTTGAACGGTACCCGTCGCAATTCCATGAGTGTGATCCTTGAGAACACACGCAAGTACTTGAAAGAAAATGCATCTGCAGGTTCTACAAGTTCCGGCAACATTGCCACATTGAACCGCGTGATTCTTCCCGTGATTCGACGTGTTATGCCAACCGTTATTGCTAACGAGTTGGTTGGTGTTCAGCCAATGACTGGTCCAGTTGGTCAGATCCATACTCTGCGTGTACGTTATGCACAGAGCTTGACTGATTCTTCTCTTGCCGCAACTAGCGTTACAGCTGGCCAAGAAGCATTGAGCCCATTCACTATTGCTACTGCATATTCTACAGTACCAAAAGATACTGCCACAGCCACAAGCTACACTGGTGCTAACACAGCAGTGATGGAAGGTAACGGCGGTAAGCAAATTTCCGTCCAAATCTTGAAGCAAGCTGTTGAAGCCAAGACTCGCAAATTGCAAGCTCGTTGGACATTTGAATCTGCACAAGACGCACAAGCCATGCATGGTATTGATGTTGAAGCAGAAATCATGGCTGCTTTGGCTCAAGAGATTACAGCTGAGATTGACCAAGAGATTCTCTTGAGTCTACGTTCTTTGGCTGCTACTGAGTTCACATACAACCAAGCTACCGTTTCAGGTACAGCTACATTCGTTGGTGACGAGCATGCCGCATTGGCTGTTTTGATCAACCGTGTTGCTAACTTGATCGCCCAACGTACACGTCGTGGCGCTGGTAACTACGCTGTTGTATCTAGTGCCGCATTGACAGTGTTGCAGTCTGCAACTACTTCTGCCTTTGCACGTACTACAGAAGGTACTTTTGAAGCTCCTACAAACACCAAGTTTGTTGGTACATTGAACGGCGCTATGCGTGTGTTTGTTGACTCTTATGCATCTGACACAACACCTGTGTTGGTTGGATACAAAGGTTCTTCAGAAGCTGACGCTCCTGCATTCTACTGCCCATACATTCCATTGATGAGTAGTGGTGTTGTTCTGGATCCATCAACATTCGAACCAGTCGTGTCATTCATGACACGTTATGGTTACATCGAACTGACTAACACTGCATCATCTTTCGGTAATGCTGGTGACTATGTCGGAGAGATTGCTGTTTCCAACTTGTCTTTCTCCTAATCAGAGATTGCAACCAAACAAAAACCCGCTTCGGCGGGTTTTTTAATGATCGTAAGTTTGTTAAACTTTAAACCAACTCAGGTACTGTGACACTTTCTTGGTAACACTGGTCCAATCGCCCATGGCAGGTTGACGGAATAGTCTAGCAGTTGAATACCAAGGTGAGTCATCGCGATTCAACAACCAACGCCAGTCTACTGCAAACCAGTTGAGCATGATCCAAGTGGGTCTTCCCAACGCACCCGCCAAGTGAGCAATAGCAGTATCCACACTTAGTACCACATCTAAATGCACAAGCAATGCGGCTGTGTCTGCAAAACTATTAATACTACCTGGATACATTGTTACACCAGCTGCCTCTAGTTCTGCCACTTCTTCAGGTGTTGCATCAATCTGCAAATTGATCCACTCATAGGTGGGATTTGATCGGATCATGGCCAGCATATCCGCAAACGGCATACCTTTGTGAGTGTTGAGCCAGGCATCTCTACGGCCGCTCCAGGCAAATCCTACACGCATACGCTTCTTGGGCCCAAGTTTCTGTTGCCATTGCTGTTGCAGTTGTTGGTCAGCATTGAGATAGTTAACAGGCTTAGGCAAATTGGCCAATGTTACTCCTAGCACACCAGGAATACTCATGATAGGAATCCAGTAGTCAAAGTCAGAGACTGAAAAGTCGTAACCCGACACACGTTTAATAATTGCACTTGATGTCAACATTGGCACAAGACCATCTGTTACCTGCAGAATAATTTCTGCTCCCAACACATGTAGGTTGTACAGAAATCTCACAAACTGAATGTTATCTCCGTGTCCTTGCTCGCCCATCACAAGAATAGTCTTGCCCTTGAGATCCTGCCCGGTCCAACGTGGTTGTGGAAATTTAGGTAATGTACCAGCTAGATGTTCGTAATCCCATCGAACTTCGTATCCAGGCCATCCTTCAGCACAGTTTCCGCTGAGTAACTGCGCCACAGCCAAATTAAATTTTGAAGTTACATTATTAGGATCCAGTTGAATGGCACGACGTAAAAACGGAATAGCAGCCTCTGGTTCGCCTACTTCTCGAAGTACATTACCGTAGTTGTTGAATGCAGATGCTAGTCGACGATCTTGACTAAAAGCCAGTGCGTAACATTGTAAAGCAGCTTCTGGTTGATTGTCAGCACGATGTTGATTGCCTTGTTCAATGAGATATTGTGGGTCCATACAGTATTTACAGCATAAACTGTGTTGGTTTTAATTTTACACTGGCCATAAATACTTGTCAACACAATTAGGTGTTTTATGCTGAGATTAATACCCACAGCGTAGCGGCTAGAACCCGCATCGGGCTTCTATAAGGAGAAAACAAATGGGACGTCCTCTTAAAATCAAAAAAACCACAACCACTGACATTGGTTTCAATGCCATTGTCAGTTTGACAAATCCAGTGTATCCAGATACTTTGTCAGGCACAGAATTTATTGGAGTTGTTGGTGGCGCTAATGCCAGTGTTGCCACATCAACATATCCGGTAGTCAAGGCACGTGCTTTTATCACCGGCGCTGGTGCCGAAGATGATGCATATATTATTACACAAAAAGGTACAATCAAATACCAAGTGGCCACAGTAACTGCGGTCAATGATGAAGACATGGTAGTGGGTCAAGCATATCGTATTCTGAGTGTGGGCACAACTGATTGGGCAGCTTGCGGCGCCAGCGATTCAAATGCAGCCGTTGGTGATGTATTCACTGCAACCGCAGCAGGTGCAGGCACAGGTACTGTGCAAAACGTAGGTACTTGTATTTTGGCCAACCAAGCTGATACTGCACTCACAGCAGGCAACATGAACATCACTTTCAGCACAGGTGATTCTACTGCTCAGTTAATTTCACGCTTGACCAACAAGTTTGCACTAGACTATGCAACACCTCCAAACCGATATCTGGTCAATTTCTTCACAGACGAAGGCACAGAAATCAAGTCAGGTACCAGCGGCTCTGCTAACGTTTCAGGACAACAAAATATTCTGGATCTGGCTATTGTAGAAAAATTTACGTCTTAATTTTGTTCTATCCTCTTATCCCCTCAGATAATTACTGGGGGATTTTTTATGAGCAGAGCATTTGTGCTGGGCAATGGTGTTAGCCGACAAGATGTAGATCTAAACAATTTAAAACATTTTGGGCCAATCTACGGGTGTAATGCTTTGTACAGGGACTTTACTCCCACAGCACTAATCAGCACAGACAAGCCCATTAGTGAGCGCATACAAGATTCAGGATATGCAAAAAACAATCGTTTTTACACTCGCCGTCCTGTGCCCGGATCAGGTGCTCTACCAGTTCCACAAAAATATTTTGGATACAGTTCAGGACCAATTGCTGCCAGTATTGCCGCAATAGATGGTGCTAGAGTAATATACCTAATAGGGTTTGATATGGGTCCAGCAAACAATCATTTCAACAATGTGTACGCCAATACAGAATTTTACAAAAAAAGTTCAGCAGTACCAACATTTACTGGAAATTGGATCACACAGATAAAAACAATAATGCGTGACAATCCAGGCATATTGTTTGTGAGAATCATGGGCCATACAACTGCCGCAGTGGGCGATTTAGATCGCGTTGCAAATCTAAAAATCATGACCATGTCAGAGTTCTTAAACCGTATAAATAACACAAAGGAACTCTAAATGGCTACCTACAAGCGTGTCAGCGGCGATTACACAATTCAAACTCTTGGTGCAAACACTGTAACTATCGGCAGTGCCCTGGCAAATACCTCGGTTGACATGGTAGTTGATGGTAACCTAACAGTAACCGGTTCTACCAGTATTGGTAACGTTAGTGTTACCAAAATTTTCACGGGTAATTCCAACGTTGATACATCAATCGCAGGCGGCAATGTCACCATTGGAGTTTACGGTGTATCAAATGTAGCAGTGTTTGCCCCCACTGGATCTTACGTAACAGGATTGCAATCCGCAACTGGCAACGTTATTGGTGGAAACATTAACACTGGTGGTGTAGTCAGTTCAACCGGTAATGTTGTTGGGGGCAATATCAACACAGCTGGTGTAGTCAGTTCAACCGGCAACATTGTTGCAACTGCCAACGTAACTGGTGGCAACTTGCGCACAGCTGGACAAGTAACAGCAACTGGTAATGTCATCGGCGGAAATATTTTAACAGCTGGAAATGTCAGTGCCACGGGTAATGTATTGGCTAGTAATGTTGTTACATCTGGAACCGTGATTAATTCTGGAGTAAGCACTTCGGGAAATGTCACAGGTGCTTTTGTATCTGCTACTGGCAATGTGGTGGGTGGTAATATCACAACTGCTGGTAATGTTGTTACTGTTGGTATTGTTGGAACAGGAAATATCTCTACCACAGGTAATATCAGTGCCGGCAATATTAATTTGGTTGGATCAGGAAATTACACTGGAGGAAATATATCTGTTGCTGGTAATGTTGATGGCGGCAATTTAAGAACAGTTGGAGTAGTAAGTGTTGCAGGTAACATAATTGGCAACAATATTCAGGCAGGTAACAATGTTACCAGTATTAATATAACTGCAACTGGTGCAGTAAGTGCAACTGGGAATGTAGCAGGATCAAATCTAGTAGCAAATGGTACAATAACAGCCACTGGTGATGTCACCGGCGGCAACATTGTCACCAGCGGATTGGTAACCGCTGTTGGTAACATCAAAACTTCAGGATTTTTTGTTGGCGACGGCGGCTACCTATCAAATGTAACAGCGGCCAGTAACGTTAGTGCAACGTCAATTTCAGTTGGAACGTCATCAATGGTTGTGCAGAATGTTGGCGGCCTTGGTGCAAATATTTTTGCAACAGTGCAAGGAATTCCAAATGTACAAGTAATTGCAACAACTGGTGTTTTTATCACTGGTGTAAATTCAGTATCAGGCAATATTACAACACCTGCAAACATTTCTGGAAATTATGTTCTAGGCAATGGCGCATTTCTCACTGGACTACCAGCCTCTTATAGTGATGCCAATGTAACTTCATTACTAGGAGCATTTGGTAGCAACACAATTTCAACATCTGGCAATATCACTAGTGGTAATATTTTAGGTGGCGCAAATGTTAATGCCACAACACACACAGGCGCTACAGTAAGTGTCACTGGCAATGTTGATGCTGGTAATTTACGTACTTCTGGACTGTTGAGTGCCGCTGGCACAATTACTGGAACTACAATTACTGGTTCAACTCTAAGTTCAACGGGCAATGTTAACACAGTAGGTATTGTTGGCAGCGGTAACATTTCAACAACTGGCAACATCACTGGCGGAAATTTATCTGTTACCAATATTGCTGGTACATTGACCACAGCAAGCCAAACAAATATTACCAGCGTTGGAACACTGACTGCATTAACTGTTACTGGTAACATTGGCGGCGGCAACATAAATGCCACAAACCTCACAGGTACCACAATAAGTGTAACAGGTCAGGTAACAGGTAGTCAATTTAATGGGTCAGGTGCTGGATTAACATCAATTCCAGGGGCCAACGTAACAGGTACTGTGTCTTCGGCTACAGCAGCCACTTCGGCTACCACAGCAGGCACAGTAACAACAGCGGCTCAGGGCAATATTACTAGTGTGGGTACATTGACTTCGTTAGCGGTGACTGGAGCAATTACGGGTGGAAGTTTATCAGTGTCGACTGGTAATATCAGTGGTGGAAATATCAACAATAACAATGCCAACGGAGTTGGTAATATTGGTACAGCATCAAGTTATTTCAACACTGTTTTTGCCAAGGCAACCAGTGCTGAATACGCTGACTTGGCAGAAAGCTACACAGCCGATACTGACTATGCTCCAGGGACGGTGTTGAGTTTTGGTGGCACAGCAGAAGTCACTCAAAGTAATTGGGATTCAGATCGCAGAATTGCCGGAGTGATTAGTACAAACCCAAGTTATGTAATGAATGCCACACTAAAGGGTGAGCACGTGGCAGTTGTTGCTTTGCAAGGTCGTGTACCTACTCTGGTAAACGGGCCTATACGCAAAGGTGACCTAATGGTGAGTGCAGGAAATGGTCGTGCCAGAGCAGAGGCAGACCCCAAAATTGGTGCTGTGATTGGGAAAGCACTAGAAGACTTTGCCGGCGAATCCGGCACAATAGAGGTTGTTGTAGGCCGCATCTAACGCAAAATGCAGCAAGTCTTGGTTCTGGTAAATACACTATTGAACCTGGATCAAGAATGACACAACAGATTATCGATACTGGCTTAGTTGCCAATGATGGCACCGGTGAAAGCCTGCGTAATGCCTTCACTGCTGTAAACAACAACTTTGCAAATGTATGGGCAGCCGGTCCTGTTGACACACAGGTCATTATCTACAGCAATGTTGTTTCAACCAATGTAACAAATCTTGATCTACGTCTAGCCGGCAATGGCATTGGCACAATCACGGTTGAATCTACCATGGTTCCCAGTATAGATCGTGTGTACGATCTTGGAACTCCAACAAAACAATACGACAGTGTTTACGCACAATATTACTTTGGTAATGGTGCTTTCCTAACAGGTATCTCTGGAGGAAACGTAGCAGCCAGCAACAGTTTCAGTACAATCAGTGCCAACGGTGTAAACATTGTTGCCGCCAGTGCAACTGATACATTGACACTGGTTTCTGGAAACAACGTTGTTATCCTAGGCAACAGCGCAACAGACACTGTTTCAATCAGCCTTGTTAACAATCCTGTATTCAGCGGAAACATCACAGCTGGCGGCAATATCATAGGCAGTAATGTCAATACTGCTAACCTCAGCTTGTCGGGCAATGTTGTATCTGCACTTGCAGTTTCTGGAAATGTCACAGCACCTTATTTCTTTGGCAACGGTAGTCAACTCACAGGTGTTGTTACCAGTCTTGGTGGCAATCTAGCCGCTAATATCAATACTGGCATTTATAACTTATTCAGTAGCAATGGTGCTGTCAACATTGATGATACACTAAGTGTCACAGGCACAGTGATCACAACAGGTGGGTTAGTTACTCCAGGAGCAATCGCTACCACAGCCAATGTCACAGCCAATTACTTCATTGGTGATGGTAGCCAATTAACCAATTTGCCAGCTGGCAATTATTCAAATGCCAATGTTGCCTCCTTCTTGCCCACATACACAGGCAATGTTGCTGCCAACAACTTCATTGGCAATGGTGCCGCATTAACAAGCATTGTTGGTGCTAATATAGTAGGCACGGTAGCCAATGCTACCTATGCGTTGAATGCCAATTCAGCAACTTTTGCAACCAATGCTGGCCAATCTAATTACGCTATTGTTGCCAACTCAGTAGCAGGTGCAAATGTTTCAGGCACAGTGGCCAATGCCACTTATGCATTGAATGCCAATACCTCTAACAATACCAACCAAGCCAATGTTGCAAATGTGGCCAACTTGGTAGCAGGTGCAAATGTTTCAGGTACTGTGGCCAATGCCACTTATGCATTGAATGCCAATGCAGCCACTTACGCTACCACAGCGGTCAACTCTGCTCAGTCTAATTATGCCAACATAGCCAACAGTGTAACAGGAGCCAATGTTATAGGTATTGTTGCCAATGCCGCTTATGCTATAACAGCAAGCTCAGCTGACACTGCCAACACAGCAGGCTTGGCACAGTTTGTTACAGCAAATGCTCAGGCAAACATCACAAGTGTTGGAGTATTAACATCTCTAAGTGCAACGGGCAACATAACTGCTCCTTATTTTATTGGTAACGGTAGTCAACTCACAGGGGTTGTCAAAAGTCTAGCAGGTAATCTAGCCGGCAACATTGACACACTGGAATTCAGCATCAACAGTAGCAATGGTGAAGTAAGATTTGGCAACAGTATCAGTGTAATTGGTAACGCAATCATCACTAATGATTTGATAGTTGGCGATCAGATTGCTACCACAGGAAACATTACCACAGCCGCCAATGTTTACGCAGAAAATTTTATTGGTAACGTTTACGGAAATGTATTTGCTAATATTTTAGTGCCAGGCGGCAACACCGACGTAATATTCAACACCAACGGTGAAGCAGATGCTACATCGGGACTTAGATTTAACAAAGTTGCAAATGTACTCACTGTGGGCGGCAATGTTTCTGCTGTTGGCAACATTGCTGGCAATTACATATTAGGAAATGGTAGCCAGTTAATAGGCTTGCCCGCATTGTATGGCAATGCCAATGTTGCTGATTTCTTACCTATTTACACTGGCAATTTGGTAAGTCTCGGGGGCAATGTTACAACCACTGCCAACGTCAATGCCAATAATTTTATAGGTAACACAGCAAGCATTGTTGGCAACATTACTACTAGTGCTAATGTTATTGCTCAGTATTTTGTTGGTAACTTTGCTGGTAACATCTCAGGTAACTTAACAGTGCCAGGTGCAAACACACAGGTTATTTTTAACACCAATGGATCAGCTGATGCTACTGCTGGGTTTACATTTGACAAAATATCAAATGCTGTAGTAGTTTCAGGAAATGTAACAGCCAATTACTTCATTGGTAATGGCAGTCAACTTACTGGTATTGATGCGACATCGATACAAAACGGTAATTCAAATGTAAAAGCCTATGCCAATTCTAATGTTGCAGTGACAGTTGCTGGAACATCCAACGTTGCTGTTGTAACTGCTAATGGAATAAACATTGCTGGCACAGTAAGCACAACTGGAAATATTCAAACAGCCGCACAAGTTGTTGCAACAGGTAATATTACCGGCTCAAACATTGGCACTAGTGGAACCACAAGCACAGCTAATTTTGTTATTACAGGTGAGATTGCAGGAAATTTAATTCCTACTGCCAACATAACATACAACTTGGGCGATGCAGATAGTAGATGGAACGACTTGTACCTGTCAGGTAACAGTATCTATATTGACAGCCAAATAATTTCTGCCAACGCAGACGGTCTATCATTATCAAATACTGCGTTTATGACATCACTGTCGGTATCAGGAAACGCTGTAGCTGGAAATTTAAACACAACTGGACAAGTAAGTGCAACTGGTAATATTACTGGCGGTAATATTATTACACCTGGCCAATTAACAGTTACTGGCAATACTACAATACTTGGTAATCTTCTAGTTGACGGCAATGTAACCTACATCAACATTGAGAACCTCAATGTTGAAGATCCAATAATTGGCCTGGGCCGTGGACCAAACAACACTCCATTGACCGCAAACGATGGGCGTGATCGAGGAGAACAACTCTGGTATTATAGCACTGCAGAAAATTCTGGATTCATTGGTTATCAAAACAGTAGCGGAAAATTAATAGGTGCTACAAACGTTTCTATTACCAACGAAGTGGTTACTGTTAACAACTTTGGTAACATTGTTCTTGGCAATATTGAAAGTGCAACTGCTTCATTAACAGGTAATGTTACTGCTAATTACTTCATTGGTAATGGTAGCCAACTAACTGGCATTGACGCTACATCAATACAAAATGGCAATTCAAATGTAAAAGTTTACGCCAACGCCAACGTAACAACCACCGTAGCCGGTGTTGCCAATGTGCTGGTTATAGCCAACACTGGTGCATATGTCACAGGAATTGTCAGCGTCTCGGGCAATATAACTGGCAGTAACATCAATACCGCTGGTAGCCTGGCCGCAGATACCATAACGTCGTACGCAGCCAATGCAAACGTGTCGTTGGTACCAAACGGAACAGGCATTGTTACTATTGATGACTCAAATGGTGGCTCTACTGGAATACAGTTAGGAACCCCAACTGCTGGCACATTAGTAAGTAATGCAGTAACATTAACAACAAGTACATCAGTGACAAACGGAATTGCACAATTGAATTTAATTCTAGGTAAATTGGTTCCACCAAGTCCGCCTAACTTCCCAAATGCCACAACAATTGCATTGTCTGGCATTGCAACTTACCGAATGGCCAATATTGTACAGGTGGACAACACACCTGGCGCTAATCGAGCAGTGGCAGCCGGAACATCTGTAGCCAACGTGTTGCGTGTGGCAACATATGCAACCAACACCATATCCACAGTTGGACCAGGAGATTCGGGCATCGTTACCGCAGTTCGCAACGGTGCTAATGTGGGTAACGTAACTTTTAATACAGGTGCAAGTCCCACAGCCAATGGAACATATGGTGGTAACTTGGTTATTACCAACAACTATGATTACCACGTGGCCAATGCCAGCATTGCAGCCGGCTTCTGGTATGTGTTCTCAGCAGCCGTAAGCGGAACATCTGCACTGGCTGGTTGGAATGAGTTGTATATTGCCGACTCGGTTACCGGAAATACCAATACCACAGTTTGGTACTATGACAACTCAAGCCCTTCGGCCCCAAGTTTTAGTTCCACCACAATGGCACCACCTGGATCAGCTAACTTATTGTACAGCAGTACCATTCCGCATTACACCAACAACAACAATTTTACCATTGGATTTAATGTGGCCAATGTTAGTGGTAACACTTACCCCACATCCAACACACTGGCGTCTGGATCTGCAGGCGGAGCATTTGCGGCACCGTCCAGCATTAACTACAGTGCATCTAATATTGGCAGTAACGTGTTAAACTCATTTGCAAGTGCCAGTGCCAACACCACAGTCAGTGTCACTACGGGATTTGGTGGCAGCTCAACTGGTCCGTCAATGAGTGTAAACAACAGCTATTCTACGGGCACATTGACATTGACCTCGGCCTTGGGCAACACCGTATTATGGAAGTCAGGAACTGCCACTGCCATTGACGAAGCCAATGTAGTGATTGGTTCCACAATTGGCACAGGATCAGGCAATGCATTAAGAATTGTAAATCCTGGATCCGGGAACACTCCAGCATACACCAGTAACGCGGCTGCGTTTAATAGCCAGTCCAGTACTCTTGAAACATACGATTCCACAGTGGTTGGATCAGGATCTGCTGGTGTTCTCAAACACGACCAAACAAACTACTCAACTGGATATTTGCCAGCAGGGCCAAATTTAAGCGCAGGCAGAACTGGTACACAATACTTTACATTTAAGTTTGTGCGTACCGCAGTCAGCAAATTTGACATCAAATACACAGGCACCATTGCTGGTATGTGGGTGGCACTGCCCGGATCAGTTATTGATTCCAGTTCTGGTGCAAACGGATGGATAGACATGAGCGTGGCTTACGGCGGCGCAGGATACCCAGGGGTTACTGCACCAGGCAATGGCAGCGACGGTTGCGCAGTAGGAGGCGTGGTAACATTGAATTCAGCAGTGACCAATTCTAGCAAAACATGTACTTTTGGAACTGTTAGTAGTTCAAGCACAGCAACCAACGAGATTTATGTAAGAATTGCTCTTACATCCGGACAGTCTGTGACTGCTCTTACATTACAGACGGCGAGTAACTAAATGGCAATTTCGACAGCACAGTACATTGACCTTTTATTTAAAAAACTCAACGGAGTTGCCAAGACAGCTACGGCAGCACAAAAGAGCTCAAGTAACGAAAGCATTGCAAGTCCACCACTGTTACGTGGCGACATTGTATGGACGCAGTCAGACCAGATTCCGTCATCAGCACAAGTTGTTGCAGGAATCACACAAGGTTACTTGACAACTAGTCGTATTGAGTGTGTACCAGATACAACAGTGCCTACCATTGGTGGTATCTATCCCACTTGGTTAACAAATCTAACTGATTGGATCCCACAAGAATTTGGATCAACTTGGCCGGTTAAAATCTATGTTGACACAGCCGGTGCGGCCAATCCCACCGTAACTGGTACACAGATATTCTCACCAGGTATTGGAGGTGCAGGCGAATTCTTCTTTGACACACAAGCTGGCTTATTAAATTTCATTGGCGAAACTATTCCAAGCACACTCACCGCTGGCAAGAGTATTTTTGTTGTTGGTTACAGATATGTTGGCCTGTTAGGTGTAACCAATTTGCCAGACGGAACTAGCATTGGTAATTTGCAAATTACGGGCAACACTATTGTTAGTCTCAATGCTAATGGTGATATTGTACTAGATCCTAATGGGACTGGACAAGTTGTAATCTCAGCTAATTTATCAGTTTCTAGTAATGTTGTTGCTGGTAATATTTCTACCGTGGGCATTGCTAATGTAGCTACTTTAGCAGTAACTGGTAATGCAAACATTGTTGGTAATATAACAGGAAGTTACTTTTTAGGTAATGGCGCATTCTTAACAGGAATTGACGCAACATCAATCCAAAATGGCAACTCAAATGTTCGTGTGACAGCCAATGGTAACGTAACAGTAGGTGTTGCCGGCACATCTAATGTTGTGGTGTTTGCTAACACTGGACTTTATGTAAATGGAGTTTCAAGTGTAAGTGGTAATATAACAGCCAATGGCGTATTAACCGACAACTATTATTATGCCAACGGTGCTCCTGTTGATTTTGAACAACCGGCTGGATCAAACACCTGGATACAGTACAACAACAACGACAGTTTTGGTGCAAGTGGTGCTCTAGTATTTGACAGCGCATCTAACATTTTTACTGTTGGCGGAAACATTGTTGGTAACAATGTTTCAACCAATGTGGTTACCAGCACTGGACAATTAGATATCACCAGTGCAGTTAATGGTAATATCTTGCTGGATCCAGATGGTACAGGCATATTCAAGATCATTGGTACTAATGGATTTGTAGTACCGGTTGGCAATACTACACAACGTCCTGACTATCCAACATACGCCACGGTTGACACTGGCACATTGCGACTGAACAGCACACTGAATCAGTTGGAAATCTGGAATGGTGCTATCTGGAGTATTGTTGGCAGTGATTCAGGCAACACATCAGTAATTGATCAACAGATCACGCCTGACGGATCAAGCACAATTTATGTCTTGACACAAGACGCAACAGCCGCAAGCATTATAGTTTCCTTAAACGGTGTGGTGCAGATACCCAACAGCGGTTACACAGTCACTGGCAACAGCTTGACATTCGTTGAACCCCCGCTGACTACAGACATTGTTGACATTCGATTTTTAGCAGGAGTTACTGCTCCTAGTGTGTTATACAACTCTACAGCCAACAGTTCAGTTCAAGTAACTGACACTCCTGACATAGTAATGACTGTAAACAACACAGTCAAAGCCAGAGTTAATGCTGTGGGACTGAGTGTTACTGGTAATATTACTGGTAGTGGCAATGTTGCAGGAACATATTTTATTGGTAACGGTGCCTTCTTAACAGGCGTTGCTTCAAGCTATGGCAATGCTGATGTAGCAAATTACCTAGCTTCTGGAACAGACACAGCTAACATTATCACAACTGGCAACATCAGCGGCGGCAATTTAGTAACCGCTGGAGATCTTCACGTTAATTATGTGCTAGCAAGTGGAAATATTGCTGGTGGCAATGTTAATATTACTGGAACATACAACGGATCAACATTATCAGTAACTGGCAATGTCAATGGCGGTAATGTAAATGCCGCAGGCTTGAGCCTGAGTGGCAACGTTGTAAGTGCTATCAATACCACAAGTGCAATCACAACCACGGCAAATATCACTGGCGGAAACATTTCGGCTACTAACTACACAGGAACCACTGTGAGTGTTACGGGTAACATCACAGCCGCCAATTTCTTTGGCAATGGTAATACCTTATCTAATGTTGCTACAAGATTTGAGAGTTTCTGGACAGTGCCTGTGGGCAACAGCACTCAAAGTTTCACAGTGGGTGCCAACGAGACCTATCAAATGTGGGTTGATTGCAATATCCCCAATGGTATTTTGGCTTGGAACGCTACTGCCACTGTTACCAATACCAATGTGCCTGTTGTGGGTGTTCAGTATGCTTGGGTCTACAGCGGTGGTGGAACACCTATTGATTTTACCAGCATACCCAATCAGTTTGTAGGAACTGCAAACACCATTGTGCGATCCAGTGTTGCTCCTAGTGCAACTACCAATAGATTTGACTTTGGCCTCAACAACACCAGCGGCGGTAATGTCACTGTGCGTTACGGTTGGGTCGCAATCAGTTAATGGATTGATCATGATTATTCAAGGCGTAATATTGTGTAATCGAACAAAATACGGATTATAACGGCCCAGAATATCAGAAACTACAGGGTGCGCTAAATAACAGATAAGTGGTGAGTTAACCCATTGTAGGGGGAGTAGGGACGCATAACAAGGATGCAAAATGGCGAATTTAACAAGAATTAAGAATAGTCAGGTAACGCTAAACACGTTAACTGGCAATACACTAGCAAATAGTTTAGTTTACAACAGTGATTTATCGGTAACTGGTACAATCTCTGCTGGTAACGTCAATTTATCTTCTGGACAAATCAGTTCCGGCGGTAATGTTATCGGTGCAAATATCAGCACTGGTGGATTGATCAGCGCCACAGGCAACGTCGCAGGTGGTAATATTGTCACAGTTGGCACAGTTTCTGGTGCCATATTAAGTTCGTCGGGCAATGTGCTTGGTGGCAATATCAACACTGGCGGATTAATCAGTGCCACAGGCAACGTCACAGGTGGCAACGTTGTTACCAATAGTTTGGTTGGTACTGGATTGACACTGACATCAACTGGTAATATTACCCTTGCTCCTACAGGAAATGTAATACTAAACCCCGCTGGATACATCAACGGCTTAAACGATCCAATTCAATTGGGCGATGCAGCCAGCAAAGGTTATGTTGACTCAGTTGCTCAAGGCCTGGACCCCAAAGCATCTGTAATTGCAGCCAGTTACGCAGCCTTGCCAGCATACACCTACAACAACGGTACTTCTGGCGTTGGTGCCACAATCACTGCCAGTGCAAACGGTGCGTTGACACTGGATGGAGTTACTCCAGCAGCTGGTGCTCGTGTGTTGATCAAGAACGAAACAGGCGCAGATAATCCATACAATGGTATCTATGTTGTTACCACTGCAGGTAACGCTGGTGTAGCGTTTGTGTTGACAAGAGCCACAGACTTTGACAACGGATCACCAAGTGGTGAAATCCCAGGTGCGTTTACTTTTGTTGAAACAGGTACGGCACAAGCAGACACTGGTTGGGTATGTACAACCAATAACCCAGTCACAGTAGGAACAACGCCAATTACATTTGTTCAGTTCTCCGGAGCAGGACAGTACTCGGCAGGCACAGGTCTTGCATTAAATGGCACAACATTTAGTATTGCCAACACAGCAGTAACAACAGGTAATTACGGCAATTCCAGTTCTATCTCCACATTCACAGTTAACCAACAAGGTCAACTCACAGCCGCTGGTTCAGCCAACATCACAGCACCTGCTGGTGATTTAACAGGTAACACCCTGAACTCAGGTGTGGTTACATCTAGCTTGACCTCTGTTGGTATATTGGGCAATCTAAGTGTTACTGGTACCGTAGAAACAGGCAAAGTTCTAAGCTCAGGCAACAGCATACTAGGTGCCACCACAGTCAACGGATTGTATCAAGAAGCCGCATTGAACCTGGTTGAAAGCAGTGTAGGAGCTGCCGCAACTGCTCTTAACTTGATCAATCCAGGTGGTGGTGCAGGTGCAGGTGCTGCCATTGATTTCTATGACTATGTTGGTAACGCACAATTCACTCCAGAAGCGCAATTCACCAGTGTTGGTGATGGCAATTTCTCAGCAGGATTTGCATTCAAATCCAAAGAAGTTGGCAACGCAGTTGGTGCGTTAATTACACGAACAAGTATCAGTTCTACAGGTGTAATCAGCACGGCTGGTAATATCACTTCTGCAGGAAATGTACAGGCTCTAAACTTTCTTGGTAACTTTAGTGGTAACATTAATGCTGTGACTATTAGTGCAAGTGGCAATGTCATTGGCGGCAACGTAGTAAGCAACGGATTAGTAACTGCTGTGGGCAATATCAACACAGGTAACACAGTTAATGCTGGTGCTGTGAGTGCTGGTGGTAACATTGATGGTGGAAATATCCGCACAGCAGGCGTTGTAACAGCAACAGGTACAATTACTGGCGGCAATGTTGACACAGCAGGCACAATCAGTGCCACAGGCAACATCACAAGTGCAGCCAATGTTGGTGCTGCCAATGTTGTCAGTAGCGGTCTAATCACTGCTAGTGCCACAATCACTGGAGGTAACATTGCCACAGGCGGGTATGTAAGTGCAACTGGTAACATCACAGGCGGTAATATTAGCACCGCTGGAACATTTGCTGCCGCAAGTTTGAGCGCATCAGGAAACGTCACAGGCGGTAATTTAGTAACTGCTGGTGTTGTTGACGCAGGCTCGGTAACTGCATCAACTACAATCAGTGCTGTTGGTAATGTCACAGGCGGCAACTTGACCACTGCTGGTCAAGTTAGTGCAACAGGCAACATCACAAGTGCAGCCAACTTAACTGGTGGAAATGTTCTTACAGGTGGATTTGTTAGTGCAACTGGTAATATCATAAGTGCAGCCAACGTAGCAGGTGGAAACGTACTGTCTTCTGGTCAAGTGATTGCCACAGCCAATGTTATTGGTGGAAACATAACCACAGTTGGTATGGTCAGTGCTGTGGGAGATATTGCAACAATAGGTAACATTGCTGGCAGTAACATCAACACAGGCGGATTGATTTCAGCGGTTGGCAACATCACTGGTGGTAACTTGAATGCAGCAGGATTGAGCCTAACCGGTAATATACTATCACCATTGAATATCACAGGTAATGTCACAGGCGGTAATATTAATTCTGCTGGTGCAATAAGCACAACTGGCAATGTCAATGGTGGAAATGTTAATGTAGCAATTGTCAGTGCAACTGGTAATGTTGTTGGTGGAAATCTTGTAACTGCAGGTAGTGTAAATGCCAACAGCTTGGTAGGTAATAACGTAAATGTTATTTCAACAGGCAATATTACTTTCAGCACAACAGGTAACATTGTAACAGGCAACGGTAATGTGATCATTAACGGTGTTGCAACTCCTTTACAAGACACTGACGCAGCCAACAAGAGCTATGTTGATGCAGTTGCCAGTGGATTGGCACCTAAAGGAAGTGTAGTGGTAGCGTCATACGCAGCCTTGCCATCATATACCTACAACAACGGCACATCAGGTGTTGGTGCTACTATCACTGCCAGTGCAAATGGCGCACTGACACTGGATGGTGTACAACCAACAGTTGGTTCACGAGTGTTGATCAAGAATGAAACAGCAGGAAATGCACCAGTTAATGGTATCTATGTAGTTACTACCAACGACGCTGGCAACCCATTCTTGCTAACTCGCTCAAGCGACATGAACACTGGCCCAGAATTCCCAGGTGCATTTACCTTTATTGAATCAGGCGCAGTGCAAGCAGATACTGGTTGGGTATGTACAACTGACTCTCCTGTAACTGTAGGTACTACTGCAATTGTATTCACACAGTTCTCTGGTGCTGGTCAATACTCAGCAGGCACAGGACTTTCATTAACTGGAACAGTGTTCAGCATTGCTAACACAGCAGTAACAACAGGCAGTTATGGCAACGCTACCGCAGTGTCAACATTCACCGTTAACCAGCAAGGTCAATTGACTGCCGCTGGCACATCAGGCATCACAGCACCAGCAGGCGACTTGATAGGTAATACACTTAATGCAAATGTGATTACAAGTAGTTTGACCACTGTTGGTACATTGGGTAACTTGACAGTAACAGGTAACGCTACAGGCGGTAACTTGTTGACAGGTGGACTAATCAGTGCAACTGGAAACATCACTGGCGGCAACATAACCACAGTTGGCGTTGCTAATGTTGGTACGTTAGAAGCGACTGGCATGACAATTTCCGGCAATATCACAGGCGGTAACTTGTTGACAGGTGGCATTTTGAGTGCTGCTGGATCAATTACCACTGTTGGTAATGTGGTTGGCGGCAATCTAAACACCGTGGGTGTGATGAGTGCTGGATCAATCAACGTAACTGCCAACATTGCTGGCGGCAATTTGACAACAGGTGGTATTATCAGTGCCACAGGTGGTATCACTAGTGCAGCCAACGTGATTGGTGGCAATATTACCACAGTAGGATTGATCAGTGCAACAGGCAATGTCACAGGTGGCAACTTGATCACAACAGGTACATTTGAAGCAGCAAGTATCAGTTCAGCAGGTAACATTACTGGTGCCAACGTCAACACTGGTGGATTGAGCCTAAGTGGTAACGTGCTGAGTGCTATCAACACCACAAGTGGAATCACCACAACTGCCAATATTGCAGCTGGTAATCTTAATGCAACAGCATTGAGTCTAAGTGGTAATGTTTTAAGTAATTTGAATGTCACAACCAACATCACTGGTGCAAACGTAACTGGTGTAGCCAACGTAACTGGTGCCAACGTCAATGCAACAACACAAGGTAAGTTTGGTAACATTGTAATCAGTGGCGACAATGTCACAGGCACAAATGGTATTGTCACTGTTAACGGTGCAGGTGCTGATGTTGACTTTGCAATCAGTAGCGATAATGTAGCTAATTTAGTGTATGTTGATGCTGGCACAGGAACAGTGAGTTTTGGTAGTGCAACACAAACAACAGATGCATTGGTGGCATTTAATACTACCAACTCTATCCTGGTGCCTGTTGGTAACACTGTACAACGTCCGGCAGCAGGTGTTGCAGGTATGGTGCGTTTCAATTCCACAACACTACAGGTGGAAGCATATAACGGGACTGCTTGGCAATCACTGGGTTCTGCTTTCACTGTGATCACTACAGAACAGTTTGCTGGTGATGGTACAACAACTACATTCACATTGAGCAGTGCAAACTACACTACAGATTCTGTACTTGTTACACTAAACGGTGTGGTTCAGATTCCAACTACTGCTTACACAGTAAGCGGTGCAAGTTTGATCTTTACAGAAGCTCCTGCAAACGGTGATACAATTTCTGTACGTGAGTTACAAACTACCAGTTCAGTAACTGCAATATCTAACTCCAGCGGTAATGCCAAGGTAGAAACAGCAGGCAATGCCAACAAGGTCAACATAACAGGTAACTTGTTGCCAATTGCTAATGCTACACAGAGTCTGGGCAGTTCAACCAATCAATGGAAAGACATTTATGTGGCTGGAAACACCATTTATCTGGGACCATTGCGTTTGGAAGCACTGAATGCCAACACATTTGTTGTTTACAAGTCAGACGGTGTGACACAGGCCAATATTGACGTGGGATCAGTAGATGTAGATGCTATTGTATCAGGCACTTCTACAGTTGGTATCAGCGGTGCAAACGGCAATACCTTCATGACAGTTGGCGGCACAGCCAATGTGTTGGTAGCAAGCACTACAGGTGTTGCAGTTACAGGCACAATGAGTGCAACTGGTAACATCACTGGTAGCTACATTTTAGGTAATGGTAGCCAACTAACCGGTATTGATGCAACCAGCATTCAGAACGGAACATCAAATGTTAAAGTTGTAAGCTCAGGCGGTAATGTAACTGTTGGTATTGCTAATACTAGTAATGTAGTTGTTGTTTCAACAACTGGTGTTGCAGTTACAGGCACAATGAGTGCAACTGGCAACACTACTGGTGGTAACTTGTTAACTGGCGGTCTAATCAGCGCAACTGGTGCAATTACTGGTGCTACTATTACCGGTTCAACATTGAGCTCAACTGGTAACGTCAACACAGTTGGTGTTGCGGCTACAGGTAATATTAGCACTACAGGTAACATCAGTGGTGGTAACTTGATTGCAACCACTATCTTCAGTAACTATCAAGGTACTACAGCCAGCTTGACAGGTAACATTGACGGTGGCAACTTGCGCACAGCTGGACAAGTCAGCGCAACTGGTAATGTAACTGGTGGTAACATCAACGTTGGTAACATCACAATTGCAACCAATTTAATCAGCAGTTTAGATTCTACAATTACAATTGACCCTGCCACAATTGGAAACGCAGGATTGGTTGTTATCAACGGTAACTTGCAAGTTAACGGTACAACAACTACCATTAACTCCAACGTTGTCAGCACAAATGACTTGACAGTTAACTATGCCAACAATGCAATCAACAGTGGCGCAGCCAATGGTGGTGGTATTGAAGTTGGCCCAATTGGCTCACCATTCATCACCTGGTTGTACAACAGCTCAGCCAACGTGTTTACATCAAGTGCTGGTATTAGTGCAGTAGGTGGTGTAACGGCAGCATCAGTTGCAGGCGGTGTGATTACTGGATCAAGTGTTAGCGTAACAGGTGCAGTAACAGGAGCGTCAGTGGTTGGTGGCGTAATGACTGGCTCAAGTGTTAGCGTAACAGGTGCAGTAACAGGAGCGTCAGTGGTTGGTGGCGTAATGACTGGCTCAAGTGTTAGCGTAACTGGTAACGTTAGTGGTGGCAACTTGATTGCAACTACGTTTATTGGTAACTATTCAGGTACCACAGCCAGCATCACTGGCAACATTGATGGCGGCAACTTGCGCACAGCTGGATTGGTATCAGCAACTGGTTCAATCACTGGTGCTGCCATAACAGGCACTAGCCTGACAGTGACCACTGGTAATATCACTGGAGGCAATATTGTTAACGGCAACGGCAACGGCATTGGCAACATTGGTAGTTCTACAGTCTTTTTCAACACTGTGTTTGCCAAAGCCACCTCAGCACAATACGCTGACTTGGCAGAAAAGTACGAATCAGACGCAGAGTACGCACCAGGAACAGTGCTGGAGTTTGGTGGGGACAAAGAAGTCACATTGTCAGTTGAAGCAGGTTCAACTCGTGTGGCAGGTGTTGTGTCTACAAATCCAAGTTACATCATGAATGCTGGACTGACTGCAGAACACGTGGCCATGGTAGCATTGCAAGGTCGTGTGCCATGTCGAGTGGTTGGAACAGTACGCAAAGGCGACATGATGGTAGCAGCCGGCAACGGTGCAGCCCGAGTTGACAACTCAGCTCGTGCAGGTAGTATTATTGGTAAGGCCCTGGAGAACTTTGACGGTGCAGAAGGCACAATTGAAGTGGTAATTGGCCGCAACTAAGCAGTCAATAATGTAACAAAAAGTAGGACTCCTGGAGTCCTATTTTTTTGGCTAAATACTACAATAAATTTGGATTGATTGATGGGTTTAACTAGAATACGTGCTGAACAAATATCTGACATAGACTTTAAACAGGCTGTGCGTGTGGTAACGACTGCAGATGTTACATTGTCTGGCAGTGCCCCAAACGTAGTTGACGGGGCAACATTAATTGCCAACGATCGTGTGTTGGTAGCAGGTCAAACAACTGGCAGCGAAAATGGTATCTATGTTGTAACAACTCCGGGTACAGGATCAAACGGAACGTGGACTCGATCAACTGATGCCAATGCCACTGGCGAAATTGAAGCCGGCATGATCTTAATGGTCACAGATGGTACCATATATGCTGACACACAGTGGGTGCTGGCCACAAATAATCCTATTGTGGTTGGAACCACCGCTCTCACATTCCAACAAAATATCACAAATACTGGTAATGTGTCTTCGGGCAGCTCAGGCATACGAGTGTTGGCCAACAGCAATGTATTAGTATCTGTATCAGGCACTGCCAACATTGCCACATTTGCTGTGGATGGATTATACATCACAGGAAACATAACCACAGGTAATCTTGCAGTTGGCAACGATGTGGTGATCACAGGCAATCTAACTGTGAATGGTACCACCACTACCATTAACTCTAATACAATTACTACCAACGACAAATCAATCACACTGGCAAATAATCAATCTACTAGTGCCAATGTTGACGGTGCTGGTATTGATGTGGGAAATCCAGCAATTGCCACCTGGAGATATAGCAATGCCACAGCAAGTTGGCAAAGTAATGTTGCCGTAATGCCCACAGCCAATGGCACACTGGCATTAGGCGGCGCTGCCAATTACTGGTCCACTGTGTTTGCAAACACAGCATCTTTGGCCGGCAATGTTACCAGTACTGGTGCTGTAATTTCAACCATCAATGCCACCACAATCAGTGCCGCAGGTAACATCACCGGAAATTACATTTTAGGTAACGGTGCTTTGCTTACATCAATTACTGGTACCAATGTCACAGGCACAGTTGCCAATGCAACATTTGCTACGTCAGCTGGTAGTGCAGGCACAGTAACAACTGCCGCTCAACCAAACATTACTAGTGTTGGTATTTTATCCAGTGTTAGTATAACTGGAAATGTCAACGCATCTCAATTTGTTGGCAATGGCGCCCCGTTAACAACTATCACTGGAGCAAATGTATCAGGCACGGTAGCCAATGCCACTTTTGCCACAAGTGCAGGCACTGCAACCACAGCAGGTACAGTGACCACAGCCGCACAAGGCAATATTACTAGTGTTGGCACGTTGACTTCACTAGCAGTAACAGGTAATACCACAAGCGGTAACTTGCTAACAGGTGGACAAATTAGTGCAGCTGGTAACATCACAGGTGTAAATTTGTTTGGCACTATACAAACTGGCAGTCAACTAAACATCACTCAAGTGGGAATGTTAAGTAGTCTGGTAGTCACCGGTAATGTTTCTGGAGGAAACATAAGCACCGCTGGACTAATTTCGTCAACAGGTACTGTCACAGGTGGTAACTTAACTACAAACGGCAGTGTAGGTATTGGGACTAGCTCACCAAGTGTTAAATTTCAAACGGTTCAAACTATTGCTGATTGGACAGGAGATTTTAAAAATTACACAGCAGGGGCTTATGGATTAAGAGTAGATTTATCAGGTTCGTCTGGCAGTCAAGCTGCTTTACAGGTGTACACTGCGATTGATAATGGAATGATAGTTAGAAACGATGGTCTCGTTGGTATTGGTACTTTTTCCCTTGCTCCATCAACACGATTAACGGTTGCAGGTGCAATTTCCGCTACTGGTGCTGTAACAGGTGCTGCCTTAACTGGTACAAGTTTAACGGTATCAACTGGTAATATCACCGGAGGCAATATTGTTAACGGCAACGGCAACGGCATTGGCAACATTGGATCAAGCACAACATATTTTAACACAGTATTTGCCAAAGCCACCTCAGCACAGTATGCTGACTTGGCAGAGATGTATGTTGCTGACGCAGATTACCCTCCGGGCACCGTGGTAGATTTTGGCGGAGTTGAAGAAATTACACAAACAGTAGCACCTGGTAGTACAGCAATAGCTGGTGTTATATCAACCAACCCCAGCTATATCATGAACTCAGGACAACAAGGAAAACATGTGCTACCAGTTGCGTTAACTGGTCGAGTTCCGTGCCGTGTTCAAGGCCCTGTAAGCAAAGGCGATGTGCTAGTATCTAGCACTCGACCAGGTGTGGCTCAGCGTATAGGTACACAATATCAACCAGGATGTGTGATTGGCAAGAGTCTAGGATACATTGACGATGCTAGTATTCAGACTATTGAAGTTGTTGTGGGAAGATTCTAATTTTTCTGGAAAGCATTTTCAATGGACGCAAGTTTGGTCTGAATACTTTCCAAGTTCACAGTTGACCACAAGCCAGGATGCATGGGGCGAGGCCAAGTGCCTTGATCAATCCAGGCATAGCCAAGATGCTCGTTGTTTAGCACAGGCACAAACTCTTGATCAACAACACAAACCCAGGTGTGATATTCAAATATGCCATCTGCTGATGTGAACTTTTCTAGTGGCATGAGCCTAGTGTAAGCAGGAAAGCTACCCAGTTCTTCCACACACTCACGTTCCATACCACCCAGCAGGGTTTCGCCTGTTTCAATCTTGCCGCCAGGCAATCCCCATGATCCAGGATGTTTAGAGTCGTTGCGCAACAAGTACAGGTATCTGCCAGTGGCCTGGCTTAGAAACCACACACCCACTGCTTTCACAGTACTAGACTCCACGTGCCTCCAGGATAGATACCTTGATATGATTTGATCCACATTTCGCCAGTCCACTCGTACTGGGTGCCTGTGGTGATGTTTGTGACATACTGTACAGCAGTGGCATCAGCAGACACAAACACAATGCGCCAGCGTGTGCCATTCCACTCAATAATGTCATTGGCTATAGCAACCAAGGGTTGACCAAGATCTCCAATCCATGCTTCAGGGTTCACAGAGTTTGTGACGTTGCCTGTTGGTTCTGTTAACAAATAACGTTGTCCTACCGCTGGTACAGGCAAGCCGTCTCCAGGCGCACTGGCCAACGGATTGATAATTGCTGTGATAGGATCAAGTGTGTTTTGTGGAGCAGTATCCTGGTCCACA
>Ga0209353_10000126_pt1 | contig 43927 bp, 40 predicted proteins | sample LauGreSpBDMM15SD_2_FD_187561 | JGI IMG/M metagenome (GOLD analysis project Ga0209353, IMG submission 187561) | Freshwater lake microbial communities from Lake Michigan, USA - Sp13.BD.MM15.SD (SPAdes) (version 2) | ecosystem: Environmental > Aquatic > Freshwater > Lake | place: Lake Michigan... | reverse complement strand
AAGGGAGTTATTGCAGCCCTGACTGAAGATGTTGAAATGAAATTATTACAAAAAGCAGCCAAACAACGTAAAGAATCTGCGGAAGTTTTTGCCACACAAAACAGGGCTGATTTGGCAGACAAAGAACTGGCAGAATTGGCCATTATTGAAAAATACCTGCCACAACAATTGTCTGAAGAGGCTTTAAAATCAAAACTTACTGAAATCATAGCCAGACTTGGCGTTACTTCTGCTGCCGAAATGGGAAAAGTAATGGGAGTTGCCACCAAAGAATTGGCTGGAACTGCAGATGGAAAAGCGATTTCTGCTACGATTAAGGCTCTCTTAGTTTAGAGTTATCAGTTTACAGTTTTAAATTCATATAAATCAAACTGTATATTAAAACACAAAACTAGAACTGTTAACTGAAAACTGATAACTCTAAAATGGGAGTACTCGATCTGATTATATTATTGCCATTGTTATGGGGAGCCTATATAGGTTACCGAAAAGGATTGTTGATTGAATTGATATCTTTGGTGGTGGTAATCGTAGCCGTGATACTTTCATTTAAATTATTAACAAAAGGAATCGCGATTGTTGGCAGCTATGTAACAAGTATTCCAAAAGCTTTGCCAATAATTTCATTTCTTGTTTTATTCATCGTGTTGTTGCTCGGCTTAAGTTTGCTGGGCAAGGCATTAAAAGGATTATTGCATAAAACAATATTGAAAGAATTCGATAAAGTTCTTGGCGCCGCTTTGGGGTTATTTAAATTTGCTTTTATCGTCAGTAATTTGCTTTGGGTAATAGAAAAATCTGAATCCTTATTCGGAAAAAAAATGGTCGCTACATCCATTTTATTCCCCTTTGTAAAACCAGTGGCACAACATGTTTATACTGGCATTTCTTGGGCGTTTCCAATTGCAAAAGATCTTTTATTAAACTTAGCTGTGTTTTTGAAATAAGAAAAGAAAAATAGGTCTGTAAACTTCTAATCATTTTTTATTTCATTAAAATGGTTACTTTACTTAAAAAAATATTAACATTACCGTAAATTAATATTTGGCAAAGATTGCGTACTTTGCAAGGTGTTAAATTACAAATAGAAGTATATATGGCTTTTGCTTTGCACGAAAAAGGTGGTTTTAAATACATTGATGAGGGAAACGGAGAAGCGATGTTGCTACTTCATGGGCTTTTTGGCGCATTAAGCAACTGGGATTCAGTTGTTGATGAATTTTCAAAAAACTATAGGGTAATCATACCTGTGCTTCCTATATATGAAATATCCATGCTTAACGCTTCAGTAGATGGCTTGGTAGATTTTGTAGAAAAATTTGTAAAAATGATGCAGATCAACCATGTTCACTTACTGGGAAATTCTTTAGGTGGTCATGTTGCGTTAATTTATATCCTTAAAAACATTGATAGCGTAAAAAGTTTGACACTTACTGCCAGTTCTGGTTTGTTCGAAAATTCAATGGGAGGTTCTTTTCCTAAAAGAGGCAATTACGAATTTATCAAAGAAAAAGTAGAATATACCTTCTATGACCCCAAAATTGCAGGTAAAGAATTGATAGATCAAGTGTTTGATGTTACTAACAGTATACCAAAAGCCATGCGCATGGTATCGTTTGCAAAATCTGCACAAAGACACAATATGGCAAAGGAAGTGCATAAAATTGTTACTCCTACGTTATTAATTTGGGGGTTAAATGACACCATCACTCCTCCTGAAGTAGCACACGAATTTAACAGGTTAATCCCAAATTCAACATTGAGGTTTATTGACAAATGTGGCCATGCTCCGATGATGGAACATCCAGAAAAATTCAATAAAATTTTCAGTGAATTCTTGAGTAATATCGCAAAATAAAGCTAACATGACTGCAGGCGAAAACATTGATTATACGCTTCCATTACTTGAAACCAAAGATACGGTCGCTAAGGCGCTCGATTTGATCGAAGAATTTCATGTAGTACAATACGCAGTTGTTGAAGGCAAAAACTATAAAGGATTAGTATCTGAAGGAATGCTCCTTAATATCGTAGATAGTGATGTTAAACTGGAAAAAATAGCGTTCGAATATGCCGATGTATTTGTGCATTCTTCAGACCATTTTTTTGAAGTACTCAAGGTAGCTGACTTACACAAACTAAAAGTTGTTCCAATACTCGATGATCAAGGCGATTTTTTAGGTGTGTTCAACCTAGCTGAAGCGGCTCCTGTTTTCGCCAAAATATGTTCAACTGAATTTGAAGGAGGAATTATCATTTTAGCCGTAAATGAAAAGCAATACTCTTTAGCTGATATCTGCAGAATTGCAGAATCAAATAATATCAAGGTATTGAGTGCCTATGCTGCTCGAAATACGCAACGAGAAGGTGGTTTAATCATAACAGTTAAATTAAATCGCAACGACTTATCTACCATTATTAAATCATTGGAAAGGTACAGTTATGAAATTTTGGCACAATTTAGCCACACAGAAATATACAATGAAGACAAAGAACGCTTAGATTTATTTTTGAGATTCCTTAATATTTGATATGAAAATCGCCATTAACACAAGGCCATTATTGGAAGAACATTCCCATTTTGTACTGGAGCTTTATAATGCCCTGCAAAATAAAGGTGTGCAACTCCATTTACAGGTTAATTTTCTTAGCTGGCTCATCAGAAAAAAACAAAACGTAGAAGGAACCATTGTTTTTGAAGGCAACCATGATTTAGCGCATGACCTGGATTTTGTATTTAGTATCGGTGGTGATGGCACATTGTTGGAAACTGTAACTTTTGTAGGAAGCAGGGAAACTCCGATTGTAGGTATAAATGCTGGTAGGTTAGGATTTTTGGCAACGGTTCAAACCAACGAAATCCAATTGGCACTTGAAAACATATTTGCAAGTAAATATAAAGTTGAAAAAAGATCTTTACTTAAATTGGTTTCTGACAAAGATTTATTTGGAGGATTAAATTTTGCGGTGAATGAATTTGCAATTCTAAAAAAAGACACCTCCTCCATGATTGTTGTACATGCCTACCTTGATGGCGTCTTTTTAAATTCCTATTGGTCTGATGGCTTAATCGTATCTACCCCAACTGGTTCTACTGGGTATTCACTGAGTTGCGGAGGACCAATTGTATTGCCTGAATCAAACAACTTCATTATTGCCCCCATTAGTCCTCATAACCTGAATGTTAGGCCAATGATTATTCCTGATACCAGTGAATTGTCATTCAAAATTGACGATAGGAAAAAGAATTTTTTGGTGGCACTTGACTCTAGGTCTATACCTGTAAACCCCAATGTTGCATTGAAAGTAAAAAAAGAAAATTTCAATTTAATGTTGGTAAGTTTTGAAGGAAGTGACTTTATTTCGACCCTAAGAAAAAAATTAAATTGGGGATTAGATGTACGAAATTAATATTTTTATTTTGTACATTCAGGTAATTGTGTAGATTTGCATATTAACACCATCTCGTTAAGATTATATAATAGCAGTAAATATAGCTCAGAATGAAAAAAATTGTAGCAGTATCCTTATTTTTGGTAGTAACTTTTGCGTTAAGTGAAGGTGCATACGCACAAAAATTCACCAAAAGAAAACGATATCTCAGTGTAGGTTGGTCAATTGGAGCATGTAATTATGTAGGCGATTTAGATCCTGGACAATCATTTATCAGCCCTGCACTTTCTAAAACAGGCATACACCTGGGTTTATTTGGCGGTATGTACAGATGGACTCCACGTATTTCATTCAGAGGTGCCGTTGCCTATAACATGATTAGAGGGAATGATGCCGTATCTGATGGAACGGGAGATGATGTTTATAGAAGAATAAGAAATCTTTCCTTTGTTAACCACATGCTTGAAATAAAAGCAGACATGATTTATGATCTCTTCCCCAACAAAGGGACTTATTTGAAAAGACCAGATTATGTTCCGTATGTTTTTTGGGGAATAGCAGTTTTTTACCAAACACCTTATGCTCAATTAAACAATAAAACTGGTGCTTACAACAATCTTAGAACATATAATGATGGTAAAAATTCAGAAGGAATGTCTGTATCGCCAATACAAATGGCAATTCCTATTGGTTTAGGATTTAGAAAAAAATTAAACAAAGAATGGGACTTTGCCTTTGAAATTGGATGGAGAATAACTTTCACTGATTTTTTAGATGATGTTAGCGGAAATTATAGTAATCTATCTGAAAAAAAGAATGTTCGTCAATGGCAAACAAAATCTAACCAGCCTGATGCTATTGCAGCTGCCAAAACAATTTACGGTGCAGATACTGATTTAGCAAAATTCACATATATTGATCCTGTTTTAGGACAACCAGTCGTAAATGGTTTTGGAAACAACGCTGAGCTTACAGGTCCTGACAAAAGAGGAACATCGAATCAAAACGATTGGTACATTGTAACCAACATACAACTTACCAAAGTGTTAAAAGGTGGTGTAAGATGTCCTAAATTCAGATAATGTTAAACATATCCAATTGAAAAAATATTCTTTTTTAAAAGTAGCTGTATCCATGGCTACTTTTGTTTTATACACTGTTTCGTTTTCATATGCACAAGTACATGAATTTGGAGGTATGCTGTCAAATGCTTTTTACAAAGGGAGTTTGACAAACACCCCTACTTTCCTAGATGTAAATCCTAGTTTCACTTTATTTTACAGGTACAATGTCAACCCAGTGTGGGTAGTGCGTCCACAATTCAGTTATGTATCCTTAAACTACAAAGATGCCAACAGGAAAACACCATTAAGTAACCGAAGAAACACCTCATTTTCAGCCGACATTTATGAATTTGGTCTTGTGACTGAATACAATTTCTTTGATTACAGGGGAGAAAACAAAAGGGTTACCTGGTCACCCTACTTGGCTGGAGGTTTGGCAGCTTTTGCAGTTTCCAACCAAGAAAATAGCGTGACCTCTTTTAATTTTGCCATTCCAATTGGTGTTGGGGTAAAAATAAACTTGGGCAGACAATGGAATATTGGAGCAGAGTTCTTAGCCAGAAAAACATTTACAGATGACATGGATGGTGTACCTGGTATTTCTACCATCAACAGGGTACAGGCGGGTGACTCAGACAAGACCGATTGGTACTATACATTAGGCATTTTCATTAGCTATACCCGCTATACTGTAAATTGTCCTCGTTAATTTTTGTATTTTTAATGATTTGGTCAATAGTTACTGTATAAATTGTTATTTTTACAATTCTCTAATTGAAAAATTACTTATAAGTGTCAGATTTAATCAATCAACATAATATACCACAACATATCGCCGTTATAATGGACGGCAATGGTCGATGGGCAAAACAAAAAGGAGCCGCCAGGATTTTTGGTCATAACCATGCTGTAAAATCAGTGAGAGAAACCGTTGAAGGTTGTGCTGAACTGGGCGTAAAATACCTCACATTGTATGCCTTCTCTACCGAAAACTGGACAAGACCACAAGCAGAAGTAAATGCACTGATGGCTTTACTGGTAAGTACCATCAGTGGTGAAGTAAAAAACCTAAACAAAAACAGTATCCGCCTTCAGGCCATTGGTGACCTGAAAAGCCTGCCATCAAGCTGCCAAAAAGAATTAGATAAAGCCATTGAAGCCACTTCTCAAAATACCAGGATGACTCTGGTATTGGCCTTAAGCTACAGTTCAAGATGGGAAATTATAAACGCTGTAAAAGCAATAGCTTCAGACATAGAAAAAGGCATACTTAAAAGTAGTGCTATTGAAGAAAAAATATTTGAAAAATACCTTTGTACCGCTGACATGCCCGACCCCGACCTCTTGATTAGAACCAGTGGTGAAATGAGAATAAGTAATTTTTTGCTATGGCAAATTGCTTACACAGAAATATACATTACTGATACTTTATGGCCTGACTTTAGAAAGGAACATTTGCACGAGGCAATTGCAAATTATCAAAAAAGAGAACGTCGTTTTGGGAAAATAAGTGAACAATTAGCCTCTTAGAAAATTTCAATGTTAAAAATAAAATTAGTACTTTTCTTTTTACCCTTAATTGTATCCACTTGTTTCGCACAGTCACAAGTGGAATTGATACACTTAAATTATACGGAACCTGAAAAGTTTGAAATTGCTGAAATCACCGTTTCAGGAACACAATTCCTTGACCCTGCAGCATTAATTTCTGTGAGCGGCTTGAAAGTGGGAGACATTATTAAAATCCCTGGAGACGCTTTATCTAACGCCATCAATAAACTTTGGGACCAGGGTATTTTGGGAAATGTCGACATTGCCATTACCAAAGCTGAGGGCAGGTTTATTCACCTTGATTTTCACCTGACCGAAAGACCTCGTTTGTCAAAATTCAATTTTAATGGTATCAAAAAAGGAGATGCGGATGAATTAAAAGAAAAAATCAGGCTGGTAAAAGGTAAAGTATTGACTGATGCCATGCTGAAAGTAATCCAAAACAAAGTAAAAGATTTTTACGCTGAAAAAGGCTTTTTAAATACTGCTGTAGCGATACAACAAGTAAAAGACACTACTTTTTCGAACAGCGTAGTATTGAATATCAATATTACAAAAAACAAAAAAGTAAAAATTCAAAAGATTGATATCATAGGTTGCTCGGAATTCGAAGAGCAGAAAATCAAAAGAAAATTAAAAGGTACCAAAGAAAAAATATGGTACAAATTCTGGGCTTCATCGAAATTCAAAAAACCTGAGTACGAAGAAGATAAAACCAACCTGATCACTTTTTACAATACCGAAGGTTACAGAGATGCTTTGTTGGTCAAAGATTCAATTTACAAAATCAATTCCAAAAGAATTGGCATTGTACTGACCATCAATGAAGGCAAAAAATATTATTTTAGAAATATTGAATGGATTGGAAATTATGTCCACAAAACAAAAACTTTAGACTCTATTTTAGCCATCAAAAAAGGGGACATTTACAACATGCAAAACCTGCAAAGCAAACTAAATTTCAATCCTAATGGGTTGGATATTAGCTCGCTTTACCTTGACAATGGCTACTTATTCTTTTCTGTAGAACCTTTAGAAGTTAAAATAGAAGGCGATTCGATTGACGTGGAAATGAGAATCCATGAAGGTGCACAAGCCATCATCGATAAAGTCAAAATTTCTGGCAATACCAAAACCAATGACCATGTAGTATTGAGGGAAATCAGAACCCTACCTGGACAAAAATTCAGCAGGGCTGACATTATCAGGTCTCAAAGAGAGTTGTCTCAATTGGGATTTTTTGACCCTGAAAAAATCAGCATCATCCCTGTTCCAAATCCACAAAAAGGGACTGTAGATATAGAATACAATGTAACAGAAAAGCCAAGTGATCAAATGCAACTTTCAGGTGGCTGGGGAGGATTTTACGGGTTTGTAGGAACATTAGGACTTGCGTTCAATAATTTCTCCTTAAGAAATATCCCTCATTTAAAAAAATGGTCGCCACTTCCTTCTGGTGATGGACAACGTTTCTCTGTCAATTTCCAAGCAAATGGACCATCGTACCAAAACTATTCCACCTCGTTCACTGAACCTTGGCTTGGAGGGAAAAAACCACATTCATTTACCGTGAGTTTAAACCATTCTATTTCAAGAACTGGATTTGGATCAACTTCAGGTCTTGGAGGATCTAATTCGTACTTGCTCAATGGTGGCATGGGTGGGCCAAACACAAATCTTCAAACAGGTTTTACTACTGTTGGTGCAGACCCAACAAAGTCAGGCTCTTTACGCTTAACAAGCATGTCGGTAAGTTTGGGTAAAAGATTAAGATGGCCAGATGATTATTTCACATTGAGTCATTCATTGTCATACAATTTCTATCAATTAGAAAATTATTCAGGATTAGGTTATTTCACAGATGGAAATGCCAATAACATTTCATTTACCAATACCCTTTCCCGAAACAGTATTGACAACCCAACCTTTCCAAGAAGGGGAGCAAATATGACACTGAGTCTTGCCTTAACCCCACCATATTCTTTATTACAACCAAATAGAGATTATAGTGCTGACAACTATGCCGCGAAATTTAAATATGTAGAATATTACAAAATGATGTTTGACTGTAACTGGTTCACCAAAATTGTTGGAAATTTGGTACTGAGTACAAGAGCTCACATGGGATTCTTAAATGCGTACAATTCTAAAATGGGAATTGGACCATTTGAAAGATTTGTAGTGGGTGGCGATGGTTTATCAGGATTTAATTTTTTATTGGGTTCCGACGTCATTGGACTTAGAGGTTACCAAAGTAGGTCTATTATTTCTCAAGGAGCAGGATCAAATGGTGGTGTTGCCTACAATAAATATGTATTTGAATTGAGACATCCAATTACCCTGAATCCAGCGGCAACAGTATTTGTTCTGGCATTTGCTGAAGGAGGAAATAACTGGGGCAATTATAAAGAAGTTAATCCGTTTAACTTATATAAATCTGCTGGAGTTGGTGCAAGAATATTCATGCCTGCATTTGGGATGATAGGGATTGATTATGGTATTGGATTTGATACCGTTCCAGGCAATCCCGCTGCGAATTCGCAAAGATTCACCTTTACCATTGGTCAACAGATCAGGTAGTTTTCAAAGTTAATGGTACAACAAAACATATAGAAGTGAGAAAAATTCTTTTTTTTATAATTTTGACACTGTTTATAATACAGTCCGGACATGCTCAAAAATTTGGGTATGTGGATACGGAGTATATTTTAAGTAAGATGCCCGAATATAAAAAAGCGCAGGATGAGTTAGATCAAATTTCTGAGAAGTACCAAAAAGAGGTACATGATATGCTTGATGAGGTTGAAAAAGCCCGAAAAGCATACCAGGTGGAAGAAGTTTTGCTGACGGATGAATTGAAAAAAGAAAAACAAGACACAATTGCAGCCAGAGAAAAAAGAGCTAGGGCTTATCAGAAAAAAATATTTGGCTTTGAAGGTTTGATTTTCCTAAAAAAACAAGAACTTGTGAAGCCTGTTCAGGACAAAGTTTTTGAAGCCATTGAAAAAGTGGCCAAGACAAAACAATTGCAAATCGTATTCGACAAATCTGGTGATTTGGTAATACTCTATTCTGATTTAAGACATGATTATTCTGATTATGTCTTAGAAGAACTGGGATTGGGAGACCCCAAGGATACTGTCGATAATAAAAAGTAAATCATATAAATAAATTAAACAAATGAACATTCCATTTAAATCCGTATTTGTTGCCGCATTATTTGCTATCGGCATAACTGTAGCTTCTCAGGCACAAAATTCAAAACCATTAAAATTAGGTTATACCAGCGTTGATTATATATTAGTGCAATTGCCTCAAAGCAAACAAATTGAATCAGAGTTAAAAGCTTATGAAGCACAATTGACCAAACAATTACAAGACAAAAACAAAGAACTGCAAGACAAATATGCTGCTTACCAAAAAGGTGAAGCTTTAATGGCTGAGCCGGTAAAAGCCGATAAGCAAAAAGAATTACAAGACTTACAAGCAAGAATCCAGGAGTTTCAACAAAATGCAGAATCTTCTATGCAGAAAAAACAACAACAATTGTTACAACCTGTGTATGAGTTGATTCAAAAAAACATCAAATTGGTAGCTGATGAAAATGGTTACACGTATATTTTCAATTCTGATGTATTGTTACATGGTCCTGAAAGCGATAATTTATCAGACCTTGTTTTGAAAAAATTAGGCGTTACACCAGCAGCTAAAACTACTACACCTGCAACTGCACCAATTACACCAAAAGCAACCGCACCAGCTACAAAATAATTGCATAATTTTGCTAACAAAAAATGACCCTACAACAATGTAGGGTCATTTTTTTGTTAATATGGCTAATACTGTTTTTTATTCGGCATGATTGTTTATATTTAAACATAAGATTTAGCAATATGAACAAAACTATTTCTCCCCCCTACCTTCAAGCTGGCGATATGATTGCAATCGTAGCTACTGCACGTTTTATTACGCCTGACATCCTTTTACCTGTCATTAAAACGATCAACTCATGGGGTTTACAAGTTTACCTACACCCGGAATTGTACGCACAGGAAAATCAATTTGCGGGTTCCGATGAAACCAGGGTTAGGGTACTTCAGGATTTACTCCACAACACCACTGTTAAAGCTATTCTTTGTGCTAGAGGAGGCTATGGTACAACACGAATAATTGACAAGCTGGATTTTACCCATTTTAAAAAAGCGCCTAAATGGATCATAGGATTTAGTGATGTCACGGCTTTGCATGTCCGACTCAATCATCTTGGCATACAATCGCTTCATAGTATCATGCCTATATTGTTTGAAAATATCGGAGCAGAAAAATCCACTTTATCATTAAAGTCTACCCTGTTAAAAGACTTTCATGATTTTAATGTGTTGCCACATGAATATAACAGAACAGGAACAGCCACTGCCGAATTGATTGGTGGAAATTTGTCAATGCTGGCACATTTGATGGGAACTCCGGATGAAATTGAAACCAAAGGTAAAATCTTATTCATAGAAGATTTGGATGAATACTTATACCACATTGACCGCATGATGACCCAATTACAAAGAGGAGGAAAAATCAATCAACTTGCGGGTTTAATTGTTGGTCATTTTTCTGACATGAAAGACAACCTTGTCCCCTTTGGTAAAAATGCATTACAAATCATTGCCGATCAGACCAAGGAATTTGATTTTCCGGTATGTTTCGGATTTCCGGTTGGACACGCATTTGACAACATGACTTTGGTTTGTGGCGCTGAATACAAACTGGCTGTAACAACCCAAGGGTCACATCTTTCATTGGTATCTGCTTAAATTTAATTTCAAATGACTATTTTACATACCGCTGATTGGCATTTAGGGCAAACTTTTATGCAGAAATCGAGAAAGGAAGAGCACCAACTTTTTATCCATTGGCTGCTTGAAATTCTTGACCAAGAAAAAATTGATGTCGTTATTGTTGCCGGAGATATCTTTGATGTTGCCAATCCGGCGATTGAAGCGATGGATTTGTACCACCAATTTTTATTAGAAGCTTACAAACAAAACATTGACGTCATTATCATTGGCGGAAACCATGATTCTGCCGCACGCCTGAATACCACAGGAGATTTACTCCGCTTGTTAAATGTTCATGTAGTTGGAGGAGAAGTGGATGCCTTAGGGAAAATAATTCCATTGGTCAATAAAAAAAATAACCTCACCGAAGCTGTAGTGGTAGCTGTTCCTTATTTACGAGATGGAGAAATCAGAAAAATTGCTGAAGGCGAAGAAGTAATCGAGGCGCATCACCAGTTTTCTGCAAGCGTTCAAAAACATTACGATGGTTTGTTGAAAGAAGCCAGTGAAAAATTTCCTGGTGTTCCAATTATTGGAACAGCGCATTTGTATGTGAATGGAAGTGCACTTTCAGATCCTGCAATAGAAAACATGCACGCTATTGGTACTTTGGGTCAACTTTCATCCAGTGCATTCTCTAAAGGTTACGCCTATATTGCGATGGGGCACATTCACAAACCACAAATTATGAAACATGGAGAAGGAGTTATAGTAAAATATGCCGGGTCTCCTATCCCACTTAGTTTCAGTGAAAGAGAAGACCAGAAAGAAATTACGGTATTAGAACTTTCAGCAAATCAACTTACTACCAGAACCATAAATATCCCTTTGTTTCGGCCTTTGCGCAGGTTTAAAGGAACACCAGAAAAGGTGACTAAAATCATTGAAGAATACCAACACAATACTTTGCTGCCCGCTTGGGGAGAAATTATCCTGACGGAGAAAATCAATTTTATTGAATTTAATCAGCAGATAGCAACATTTTGTGTTGACAACAAAATAGAAATTCTCAACCGACAATTAGCTATTCCTTCAACCACTTACAATTCTATTCGTGAAGCATATATTGCCGGAGCCGACAACAACCCTTTGGACAATGTCACTGAAATATTCAAATTAAAATGCGAAAAATCAGGTTTGAACGATGAGAATACCAATGCACTCCTCCCCCTTTTTGAAAATATTTTATCCCAGGTAAATGAAATTAAATAATACTGCCGCATGAAAATACTTAAAGTTATCCTGCGAAACATTCATTCACTCAAAGGAGATCACACCATAGATTTTGCTTCCGGAGTTTTGGCCAATGCCGGATTATATGCCATTACCGGGCAAACAGGTGCAGGAAAATCTACCATTTTGGATGCGATTACTTTGGCTTTGTATGGCCAATGTAACCGACACGGAAACACAAAATCCGAAGAAGAAATTATTACCCGTAATGAAAAAGAAGCTTTTGCCGAAACTACTTTTGAGGTCGACCATGAAATTTACGTGGCAAGATGGGCAGCTTCATACACCAGAACTAGGACACTAAAAGCTACTGAAAGACGGTTATTCAAAAAAAAACAGGATGAATTAAAATTGCTTTCCGAAGGTGTTACACTCACACAAAATGCCATACATGCTATTGTCGGTTTAAACTTTGATCAATTTACCAAATCGGTATTGCTGGCCCAAAACAATTTTTCAGCGTTCCTGAAAGCCAAACCAAGTGAAAGGGCCGAAATGCTCAGTAAAATTACAGGAACCCAAATTTATGAAGACATTTCCAAAGCCACCTTTGAACAAACCACTATTTTAAAAGAAGAAATAAACCACCTTAATGCACAATTAAGTGGCGATTTACTCGATGAGGCAACCATTGAATTATTGAAGAATCAACTTATTGAAAAATCATCCAGCCTAGAAACCTTAAAACTTTCACTTCAAAATATTGCTGACAAAATTGCCCTGATCAAGGAACATACGAGTCTACAACTGGAGATTGAAAATTTAGAAATCAACATCAAGCAAATTGAAGCAATACAAACTGAAAACAAACCTCAGTTTGAATTGCTGGACAAGTATCAAAAAGCATTATTACTTCAAAATGAATTGAATAAATATGAGCAAACGCAACTCAATATTGAGTCGACTCATAATGAAATTATTGCTTGTAAGTCTATTTTAAGTCAAACTAAAATAGAAGCAGAAGCACTACAAACTGCAATAGCAACCCATACCCAAGCGTCAAATGCCGTTGAAAAAGAATTGGAAACCAAACTTCCTACGATCAATGAAGCTAAAAAATTACAAATAGACTTAGACCATAAAACGAGCACTCTTCAGGAAACGAATGTGGAATTGGACCAATATCAAAATCAACAGCTTCAATACCAAACCAAAGTTGCAGCATGTACCAAGCAACAAGATAGCATCGCAGCTGATTTAAAAAACGAACAAAACGTTATTGATCAATACCATCAATATGCTACATGGGAAACGCAAAGAAGTGTCGTTGTCAATCATTATACACAAATAACAAGTGCCCAGAAATCAATCCAAGAACTCCATACTGCAACCCTAAAAGAACAACTTGTTGCACAGCATGACAAACTTTTTTCAGTACAGACTGACCTGACTATTCATCAAGAAAAATTGCATCAGGAAGAACAATATTTATCCGTGTTAACATCACAACTTTTAGAGTACACTTCATTTGAAAACTTGTCTATTGAAAAAGACAATCTGCAGCAGCAACAATTGCTGCTGCAGAAATTGATTGTTGAAATACAAGAACAATCCAGGTTAACATTGCAGCAAGAACAATTGCGGGTAAATGAGCAAGCGCTCATGTTAAGTATTGACAACTTAAAAACAGCCCTTGAAAAACAAACCTTGATGGTAGCTGTTTTAAATGACAATTATGTATTAACACAAAAAATTGCGAGTTTAGAAGTACACAGACAAGCATTAACGGATGGAGCACCCTGCCCTCTTTGTGGTGCAATTCACCATCCATTTGCAGCACAAATACCTGTTATTGACGCATCCAAAGCCAAGATGCTTGAAGCTGAAAATGAGTTGGCAAGTTGCAGAAGTCAATTAAACACCAAAGAAAAAAGCCTTGCCTTGGTGCTTGCCGATTTAAAAAACAATGCCGCACAACTACATACCATTGAACTTAGTATTGCTTCATTAACCCAGGAACTTTCTGTAACAAGCGAGCTGGAGAAAACACTTCAATTTCAAGAGGAATTAAAAAAGAAAGCTGATGCTAATCAGTTACAGCTCATGGCATCACAACTTCTAAAGGACCAGTTGGTGTCACAAAATAATGTTATCAAACAAGCTACAGAAACATTAAATACAATAATATTAACAACTGCCAACCTGAAAAATGAAATCGAATTGCAAACACAAGCGTTGCAAAATCAGGAAGCAATCATTGAAGAAAAAAAAGAAAACATACAGCTATCCTTCAAAGAAATACTCAGCATTTTCAAAGAATATGGAGAACCATTGGCTGAAAACAACATAGAACAAGCAAAAGAAATAGCCATAAAACTATCGTCCAATTTTAAATTATATTCCGAAGCGACTGCAGCAAGTAATTCCATCAAAGAAAAACTAGCAGCAATCCAGACCTCACTTACTGAAGTAAGTGCATTGTCCAATAAATTGGAAAAAGACATCATTTTACAAACAGAAAAACAACAGCATCAAAGCGCTGATAACAAGCTGATAGCGGCACAATTGACCAATATTGTTTCTAGTTTTGTAAAACACAACCCAATAGAAGAAGAACAAAGATTAAGAAGTGAATTGACCATACTTCAGGAAAAAACCAATCTTGCACTTAGCAGACAAGCGGCAACCATTGCCCTGATAAATGAGAAAAATCAATTTTTACAGAAACAAGTACAAACAAAAGAAAGTAATGAAATTGTATTGGAGAAAATAAGCCAAACACTTTTCCAACAATTAAAAGACAATGAATTTGAAAGCATAGAAGACTTAAAATTTGCGATCAGTTTACCCCATCACGAGCAAATAAAAGCTCAAAAAGAGACCCTTGCAAAAGAGCAGCAACAATTGAAAGGTGTCTTAACGAATGCTCAGGGAAAATTTCAATCCATCATTTCAAACAGATTACCCAATGAAAACCTTGATGAATTGCATGACCAATATCAATCAATCGATACGCAGCAAAATAGCATACACCAGGAAATTGGGAGTATAAGGGAACAATTGAGAAAAAATGAATTGGATGTTTCTCAAAACCAACAAAAAATAGCAGTCATAAAAGACAAAGCAGTAATTTTCCAAAAATGGCAACAGTTAAACAGTTTGATTGGCTCAAAAACCGGAGACTCGTTCAAGAAATTTGCACAAGATTTTACCTTGTCGTTATTGATCCAACATGCCAATCGACATTTAAAGGTAATGTTTAACCGTTATGAATTGTACAAAGCAGAAAATTCTACGCAAATGGAATTGCAAATCAAAGACAAAAACTTCTTTGATGACATTCGAAATATCAATTCCTTATCTGGAGGAGAAACATTTTTAGTCAGTTTGGCATTGGCATTGGGATTGTCTGATTTGGCGAGTAAGAAAACCAAAATACGATCGTTGTTTATCGATGAAGGGTTTGGAACGTTGGATCCGGAAAACCTCAACAATGCACTTGATGCCTTAGAATTATTGAGACAAACGGAAGACCGACAAATAGGAATCATTTCACACGTAGAGGAATTGAAAAAAAGGATACATACTCAGGTTCAGGTCATTAAAATATCTTCTGAATTCAGTAAAATTTTAATTATTGATTAAATAATACAAATAAAGTGTTGTGTTAAAAAATTATTTCTAAATTGAATCAATTATTCGAAGTTACCTTCAGAATTTTTAATACATTAAGTAAAAGTAAATCAATAAATTATATTCATCATGAACCATAAACTACAATCTATTTTAGAAAATACTTTGTTTGGCGTTTGTGCTTACTGGGCAGAAGTATTTGGCATCGCAACAAGTAGTGTGCGGTTATTCTTCATATACCTGTCTTTTTTTACTTTTGGTTCGCCGGTATTTTTATACTTGGCATTTGCCTTTTTAATGAATATCAGAACCTACCTCAGAAGAAGCAAAAGTACTATTTGGGATTTTTAAAGGGCATCTTCAATATCCCATTGAAGCATGATTTCATGCGACATCCTGCCTGAAGTTAAGTTGGTATTATAATCCAAGGCATAACCTATTTCTATTCTACCATTGACATAAATTGCCCCCATTAAAGCCACACTGTTGTTTACAGAATAGTTGGCTCCCAACCAAAAAGACTCATGTTTACCAATTAAAGTATTGATATCAAATTTGGAGGCATTTGATTTATAATACCGCATCAAAAAATTGGGCTCTATGTACAAATCTTCGGTAAGAAAGTATTTATAACCGCCCGAAGCTGTAATATTTAATTTATCATTACTCACATCAGGAGAAGAAATACCCGCATATAATTTTTCAGATTTATACAAAAAACCTGCACCAATTTTAGGCAAAAAGGTTGGATTAAATTTCGAATTTGCATCACTAAATACATCGTCATTCGCCTCTCTTATCGTTAATGGATCATATCTGTCAGCATAAATTCCTCCAGCCTTTAGACCCATGCATAATTTCCTGTCCCTTCCTACATTAAGGTAGTATGAATAATTTACTGCAAGTTCATAATTATTATAGGAATTAAAAGTTATTTTATTGAAGTTAAGTGCCAATGCAAAATTCTTATCATCAAATCGTTTATCGACAGTTAACAACACTTTATTGGCAGCAAATTTCTCACTCGCAATCCCAACATAATCTGCACGGGCAATGGTAGAAATATTGAATGCTGAAATTTGTGTACCTGCAAAAGCCGGATTTAAATAGGTTTCATTATTAAAAAATTGAACGAAATTACCTTGAAATTGCGCCTGTGCAATAAATGAAAAACCTATAAATACAAAGGTGATAAGTAAATTTTTTTTCATTGATTTTTTTGAATCTAGAGAGCAAGTTAAGGTTTAGAAATTTCATTTACAAAACTTTATCTCCTTGAATTTATTTTTTCTTTTTACAAAATAGCTCCAAATAAGGCTTTTATGAAGTATTCCTGTGTTTGAATCAATAATTTTCAACTTCCTACAATCTCGTCTTTTTTGTTTCCATAAAGACAGGTTTTTATAAAAGTTAAAATGAGCATTCAACACCGCCAAAAAATCGTTGAACCCACCACCCAATAAAAATTTAATGGCAGCAATTCCATCCAACACCATTCTTACAAAAAGTGTTGTATATAATTGAGAGGAGGGTAAATTTTTATACAGCAACACCAAACCATTCCTAAAATTCAGGAAAGTTTTTCTTGGATGAGACTTGTGTAAAGTACCTCCTCCAAGGTGATAAACGGTGCTTTCAGGACAATAATACACGTTATAACCTGCGTTTTTAATTCTCCAGCACAGGTCAATTTCTTCCATGTGGGCAAAAAAATCTTCGTCCAAACCACCCAATTGATGATAAATATCAGCCCGAACAAACATACAAGCACCGGTTGCCCAAAATATTTCTTTGTAGTCATCGTATTGCCCTAAATCTTCTTCCAACGTATCAAAAATTCTTCCCCTGCAAAAGGGATAACCGAAGTGGTCTATAAAACCACCAGCAGCACCGGCGTATTCAAAAGATTTTTTATCCTGGAAAGACCTGATTTTAGGCTGACAGGCAACAATCAAAGGATTGGAATCCATCAATGCAATTACGGGAGCAATCCAGTTTGGCGTAACCTCCACATCTGAATTCAACAACACATAATATTCTGCTTCAATTTGATTGAGCGCTGTATTGTACCCTTTACTAAAGCCACCATTTTCCTTTGAAGCCAATACCTTTACTTCAGGGAAATTGCTTGCCAAAAAGGCTAATGAATCGTCTTTGGAGCCATTATCGGCCACTATTACTTCATAAGGTAGCGCAGTATTCTGTAAAACAGAAGGCAAAAATTGCCTTAACATTTCACGTCCATTATAATTTAAAATAACTACGGCTGCCTTTAGCATTATAATAATCCATTAAATAAATCCAGCCCTGGAATATTTGGCAATACCCCTTCTGTTGCTTTTTTCAACGCTTGTTTCACCAATTCATCTACTTCAGACAAGGCTTTGTTGGTTGCAGCGGTAATCAAATCAATCACTACCTGGTTATCTTCTTTTGAAAACAAGTCTTTGTCTACTTCAATTTTCAAAACTTGTTTTACACCATTAACAGTAACTTTAATCATTCCTGCACCAGCTTCAGCGGTGTGTGTAATGTGTACCAAATCTTGTTTGGCTTGTATCAATCGGGCTTGAAAGTCTTTGACCTTACCCATTATATCGAACATGTTGAACATCGCTTTGTATATTTTAAGAGTTACAAAAATGAAATTAAATTTGATGCATAACAATTATTATAGGAATTATATAAAGTCTTCTGTACAATTGAACGCCAAATTTTACTCCTATTTGTTTGAGTCTTGATTCAACAAATAAATGATTTTGCTTGAAAACTGATTTAAAAAGAGTGAATAAATGAATCTATTCAATAAAATAAGAGTTTCTATCTTTGAAAAATGGGATTGAATTATTTAATTATTGTAAAAAAAATGACCAATTAAATAATCCCATACTCCCTTTTTTTATTAAATTTGCCCAAAATAAATTATAACTATGAGATCTTCTAATCCTATTCTAAACGAGAAAGCCTTTGATAGCTTTACTTATTTAGGTTCAGACACCATGACTGTTCAAGGTACCGTTAACAAAGCCTTGATTATGTTTGCTTTGTTATTGTCAGGCGCTGCTTTTACCTGGATGAATGTGGGTACACCCCTAGCGATGCCGCTGATGATTGGTGGTGCAATTGGTGGTTTAATTGTCGCTATTATTACTACTTTCAAAAAAGAATGGTCTCCTAAAACCGCTCCAATTTACGCAGCACTTGAAGGTTTATTTATTGGGGGTATTTCAGCATTCTTCGAAACAATGTTTCCTGGAATTGTTATCCAAGCAGTTTCTTTAACTTTTGGTGTATTTTTCATTTTGTTGTTCTGTTACAAATCAGGTTTGATTAAAGCGACAGAAAACTTCAAAATGGGTGTTGTTGCCGCTACCGGAGCAATTGGCTTGGTATATTTGGCAAGTATGGTGATGAGAATGTTTGGTTCAAGCATTCCTTTTATCCACGAAGGTGGCATGATGGGCATTGGTTTTAGTTTGGTAGTAGTAGTGGTTGCTGCACTGAACCTGATTCTAGACTTTGATTTTATAGAAAAAGCGGCTGAACAAGGTGCTCCAAAATACATGGAATGGTTTGGTGCATTTGGCTTAATGGTAACCTTGGTTTGGTTATACCTTGAAATGTTAAGGTTACTTTCCAAATTATCTAGCAGAGATTAATTGATTATTAACTATATTTATTTGAAAGCCTCCTGAGTATTTAGGAGGCTTTTTTTATTACTATTGACAGTGCCAAAACTTTCTTTTTTATTGGTAAAAAACCCCTGAACCTCGTATCTTGCTATAAGTTACACCAATGCCCTGACCTATGAAAATTCAGCTTGTTGAATGCCCGAGAGACGCCATGCAGGGTTTGCATAATTTTGTTCCCACAGCATTAAAAATCGATTATATAAACACGTTATTAAGTGTTGGCTTTGACACTTTAGACTTCGGCAGTTTCGTGTCTCCCAAAGCCATTCCTCAAATGAAGGATACGGCTGAAGTGTTGGAAAAATTGGAATGGACCACTGCCACTAAACTATTGGCCATTGTTGCCAATGTGAGGGGTGCGGAACAAGCAGTAGCCTTTGATAAAATTACTTATTTAGGTTTCCCCCTATCCATTTCTGAAACCTTTCAACAACGTAATACCAACGCCTCTATTGCTGAAGCGTTACAAACAATAGCCACCATTCAAGAGCTGTGTTTAAAACACCATAAAACCTTGGTCGTGTACCTTTCTATGGGTTTTGGCAATCCTTATGGTGACGATTACAGTGTACAATATTTGGTGGATTTTACAGCCAAACTGGCTAGATTGGGCGTTCAGATTGTCGCTCCTTCGGACACGGTAGGTTCATCAACGCCTATATTGATCAAGAATGTTTTTGAAATGTTAATTCCTGCCTTTCCTGAAATTAATTTTGGAGCACATTTACATGCTACCCCTGATACCCATTTGGAGAAACTTGAAGCCGCAGTAGAAGCAGGTTGTCGAAGATTTGATGGTGCCATTCGAGGTTTCGGTGGTTGTCCGATGGCAAGTGATGCATTAACAGGCAACATTTCTACTGAACATATTATTGACTATTTTGAAAATAAAAATGTAGCTTTGGGAATTAATCAACACGCATTTCAACAAGCCTACGATTTGTCGGCAAAGGTATTTCAATATGAGTAAAATTCAAGTAGATATATTTATTCCTTGTTTCATCGATCAGATGTATCCTGAAACAGGTTTTAATATGGTAAAAATTTTGGAAGCACTTGGTTGCGAGGTATTTTACAATGCTGAACAAACCTGTTGTGGTCAACCAGCTTACAATGCAGGTTTCTTTGACGATGCTACAGAAGTTGCCACGAAATTTTTAAATGAATTCAAAAACGAAAAAAGATACATCGTCACTCCTTCCGGTTCTTGCACGGGAATGTTGAAAAATGGTTATTCAACCTTGATGAAACAAACCCCAAACTTACACCAATGTAGGTTGATGCAAAAAACGGTTTATGAGTTCACCCAGTTTATCACTGAAATACTTAAAGTGGATAAAATCCCGGGGGCAAAATTAAATGCCAAAGGAACTTACCACGATGCTTGCAGTGCTTTGAGAGAATGTGGCATCAAAGCAGGTCCAAGAACTTTACTGAGCAATGTAGAAGGCTTGGAGATGGTGGAGATGAATGATGTAGAAACCTGTTGTGGTTTTGGTGGAACATTTTCGGTGAAATACGAACCCATTTCTGTAGCCATGGCCGAACAAAAAGTAAACAATGCACTAGACACTGAAGCTGAATACCTTATATCCACAGACACTTCCTGTTTGATGCATTTAGAAGGCTATATGCAAAAACAAGGGAAGAAAATTAAAGTAATGCATATTGTAGACGTTTTAGCTTCAGGTTGGTAATATGAATAATGATAACCAAGCGTTCTTAACGCAATTGTTTGAGGAAGACATTTATTTAATTCTTAAAGATGATGTAAATCATGTTGAAGAGAAGGTGGTTGCTGAAATAAAAACAAATCCTGTTGCCCTACCAGAAAAGAAAGTTGAAGCCGTCGAATCATTGACGGTGGTAAATTTCTTGGGCCAAAACAAAAAACAAATTTTAATCATTTTATCCAATCAGGGAAATGACATTTGTACTGCTTCCAACCTTGACTTTTTAACCAAAATATTGAATGCCATCAAACTATCTTTAGACGATGTGGCACTCATCAATGAAAGTGGATTTGACAGTAAAAAACACCTTTTACCTCCTTATCAACAATTGGTTAGTTTCGGTGCAGCATCTTTCTTAACGGCTCAATCAATGGCTACACCTACAGCTAAATACATGACGAGCAAAACATTATTACATGCCGACAGTATTGAAATGGTTCAGGCTGACGTGACCTTAAAAAAACAATTGTGGGGAGCATTGCAACAAATGTTTTTATAATTTTCATTAAAATATTTTGTATTTCATTTTCGTTTTTTACCTTTGGGTAATTGTTTAAGTAAATTCTTTTTAATGTCATTCTTTAAATAACTGGTATCAACAACCGTTCAAGATTAAAAAAAATCATTTACTTATTTTAGATTTTAAAAAACCAATAATCAAATTTAATATTTACTTTTATAATGCTTTTTTACTATGAAAAAAATCTTCTACAAAGTATTCGTTTGTTCTTTTTTAGACATTGCTGCTTTTTTATTTTGCTACAATTCACAAGCCCAAGTAGTTATCAATGAAGTATATTACAATCCCGCCAGTGGACTTGCGGGAGATGCCAATGGTGATGGCATCAGAAGTGCTTCTCAGGATGAGTTTGTAGAAATGGTCAACACCTCCGCCAATACCATCAATATTTCAGCCTGGACGTTGGCTGATGCAGATGGCATTTGTTTCACTTTTCCTGCCAACACCAATTTATTACCACACCAGGCAGTGCTTGTTTTTGGAGGCGGACAACCCTCCGGAGAATTTGGAAACGCGCAGGTATTTATCAAAAGTTTAGGTCTAAACAATGCGGACAATTCAGTCATACTTCGCAACAGTACTGCTCAAAAAATAGACAGTATGGCCTACAAAACCAATGATGGGGTAGGTTGCTCACTTACTAAAAGTCCAGACCTCACAGGAAATTTTGAAGCATTTTCAAAAATAGGAAACGGCAATATATTATTCTCACCAGGTCAAACTACAGATTTACAACCCTTTGTTTCCAACTACACGGATATTGAAAATGAATGGAGTACTACCAGTTTTAAATTTTATCCCAATCCCGTTTCAGGAAGCCTGTTTTATGATTATGAAGAAGATCATTTGTTGAAATTTAGCCTGGTAGATATTTACGGAAAAGTGGAAAATCTACATTACGATGCCACCAAAATTCTCCTTCCATCATCACTTTCATCCGGAATATACTGGCTAAAAGTGGACACCTCAAAAGGAGTCATTATTCGTAAAATATTTTTACTTTAAAACAAATAAAAAATCGATGCCTACAAATAAAGTGAAGGCATCGATTTTTTACTTTAAGGTCGACGAGGTTTGAAACCTCGTCGACCTCGCACTACTTACATTTAGCCAATTCTAGTTTTACAAAATCCATCAATTCTTTGATGTAAGGAGCCGAAAAATCAAATTTGATTCCTGCAGTTTCATATACATTTTTAATGGATTTTGAATAACCCAGACTTAAAGCATTCATGTAATTTTTCAATCCTTTCTCTGGATTTTCTTTGTAGTTTTTCCAAACTGCAATTGCGCCTAATTGTGCCATTCCGTATTCAATATAATAAAACGGCACTTCATAAATATGCAATTGTTTTTGCCAAATGTTGTCTTTGTATTTTTGCAAGCCGTCCCAGTCTACTACTTTTGATGCAAAACGAGAATATGTTTCATTCCAAGCTTTGGTGCGATCTTCATGCGTATGGGTTGGATTTTCATACAGCCAATGTTGGAATTTATCAATCGTAGCCACCCATGGAAGCGTATCCATAATATGTTCTAAATGTTCTGATTTAGCACGTTTCAAATCTGCTTCGTTAGGAAAAAACAAATCCCAATGGTCCATAGTAATCAACTCCATAGACATGGAAGCCAGTTCGGCAATTTCAGAGGTTAGTCCCCTATAAGTATTTAAAGGCAATGGAATGGTTAAAAAAGATTGTGCCGCATGTCCACCTTCATGGATCATGGTAATAAGGTCCTGAAGCGTAGAAGTGGCATTCATGAAAATAAACGGAACGCCAATTTCATCCAAAGGATAGTTGTATCCGCCTGGTGATTTTCCTTTTCTAGATTCTAAATCCAAATGTCCCATGGCCTTCATGGTTTTAAGACAATTGCCCAAATAAGGATGTAACCTATCGAAACAAGCAATGGTTTTTTCCAGTAAATCTTCTCCTGAAGTAAAAGGAACCAAGGCGGGTAAATTATGACTATCCACCGCCAAATCCCAGGGTCTTAAAGCATCCAACTGTAAGGAGTCTTGTCTTTCCAGAGACAATTGGTTTAAAAGAGGAACTACTTCCTGCGCTATGGCTTCATGAAAAGTAAAGCAATCTTCCGGAGTATAGTCATATCGCCCCATGGCGGCAAACATATAGTCTCTGTAGTTTTCAAAACCTGCATTTTGCCCTACTTGATCTCTTAGGCCAATCAACAAAGTCAATAAATCATCCAAGGCTATTTTGTCCTGAAGTCTTCTTTCCTGAATAAGCCTGTAAATTTTTTCACGCAAACCGCTGTCGGTTGATTGCAATTGCACTCCAGCTTGCTGTAAGGTAAGTTCTTCGCCTTCAATAGTAAGCGTCATGGCACCAGAAATTTTGCCATACGTTTGTTGCTCCGTCTGCATCTCCGTAAAAAGAGGAATGTTTTCTTCCCTAAAAATCTGTGCATTGGTTTGCATTTTTTTTCGAAGCAATTCAAATCCTTTTCCTTCCAATTGTGCCAAATAAGGTAGTGCCAGCACTTTCTTATCCAACTCATTGGCTATAGGGGAAATATGAGGGTCAATTTCAGCAATGAAATAATTAAAACTGTCTCTATATTCCTCATTTTCAGTATAACAAGTCATTTTAATATACCTCCAACCGGCATCTTCCTCCAAAGCAGATTCTAATTCACTCCTATCGAGTAACCACTGGTTGAGCGATTCTTTGCTATCAATTGCTCTTGCCAGCAAAAGTTTGAAATAGGGTTCTATATTCTCCCAAACAGTTACCTTAAAATCTTCTTTAAGAAATGTTCTTTTTCTCCTTACAGGAATGGTGATTGCTGTCATCTTTACTATTTGTTATAGATTGAATATATTATGCTAAAAACATGGCTCATAACTTTCATGGCTCTTCATGGCTCTTCCGAATTTGCAATTCGGAAGTACTATCGTAGGATTTGTAATCCGACCCCTTCACTATATAAACGGATTGAAAATCCTGCGATACGGATTCGACAATGCAATTATCGAATAGCACAATGCAATTGTCGAATAGCACAATAGCACAATAGCACAATATCATTTAAGCTAATTCGGCTTGATAATCTTTTCGTATTTACTGGCTTTTGTAGGATCTACGGTTCTTAAAATGTCGTAAGCTTTTTGTTTTTCTTCCGTGGTTCCTTCACTAAAAATTCCGATGAGTTCATTCTCTTTGGCGTTAAAAAATGCACGTATCAAAATTGTGGCGGGTTTAATGTCATTTACTTTTTTGATTTTAGCCAATACGTCTAAAATTTTAGTTCTTGCAGCTACAGGATCTTTCTCAAATTCATCTAAAGCCAAACGGTGGTAGGTATAAGCACCTTCTCTTATAGGTTGCATTTGGGCATTATTCAAATTTTCACATAACCAATATCGGTTTTGTTGGTTTTGAAAAGCTTGCCATCCAGCATCAGGAGCTGCTTGTGCACCATTTACAATTTTCTGCGCTTTTTCAAAATGTGGATTCCCGCCAAATTTCGAAAAACTATCATAATCAATTCCTAAAAAAATATACGCATAATAAGCACAAAGCGCCGTTAAGTTATCTGTATAGGAATTGTCATTGTAAATCATTTGTTGCCCGGGAAGGTAGGTAAAATCAAAGTTCTGGTCAATATAATTGAGCAACAAAGATTCATAAGTGGTCCCAAAAACTGGTCGGGAACATTGAATCTGCGCATTTGCTTTGTATGCATACAGAACGGGAGATTCCGTGATATTAATCATGATGTTGCAAATAATTTTTTCACTTTCACGAAATTGATCATTCGTCCACTTATTACTTGTAGAATTGATAAACTGTGAAATCGCATTTTGCATTTCTGCCACGTATGCTTTGTCCAAAGACGAGCCTGTTGCGGTACTTTTCAATTGCTCTGTACTTATAATAACAGTACATTTTAATTCCTGAGCGAGCGCATGGAATGCCGAAGAGATGATAAATACCAGTAAAATTATTCTTTTAAAACAAACCATTTATTTACCGTTTGAAATCACAAAATTGATAATGGAGGAAGCCAACTCCTTTTTAGAAGTTAACGGAAAAGCGAGTATCTTATTATTTTTACTAAAAATGGTCACCTTGTTGGTATCGTGACCAAAGCCTGCACCGTCGTCATTCAGCGAATTCAATACGATAAAGTCTAAGTTTTTACGCACCATTTTACTTTTAGCATTGGCTTCTTCGTCGTTGGTTTCGAGTGCAAATCCAACCAGCGTTTGGTGTTCCTTTTTTTGTTTGCCCAATTCAAAAGCAATGTCCTTGGTTTTAACCAATTCCAACGTCAGCGTATTCTCGAGTTTTTTAATTTTTTGATTTGCTTTTTGCAATGGGGTATAATCTGCTACTGCGGCTGCAAAAATTACCAGGTTAGCGGCTGCAAAATGTGCTGACATGGCAACAAACATTTCTTCGGCCGACAATACATTTACCACTTCAATATTTTTACTTTCAATCTTCAATTGCGTCGGACCAGCAACCAGGGTAACCTCCGCTCCTCTTTTTGCCAATGTTTCCGCCAATGCGAATCCCATTTTGCCCGTTGAATAATTACTGATAAACCTTACCGGATCAATGGCTTCCTGCGTTGGACCTGCACTGATCAGCACTTTTATTCCGATTAAGCTTTCAGCATCCGTCCAAAATTGTTTTAGGTAAGCAACCAATTCCTCCGGTTCGGCCATTCTTCCCTGACCAATTAAGCCACTTGCCAAAGCACCATAATTGGCTTCGATAATATGGTTACCATAAGCTTTAAGTTGTGTGCAGTTTTGAATAAATGAGGGATGTTGGTACATGTCCAAATCCATTGCCGGGGCAATAAAAACCGGACATTTTGCGGAAAGGTACGTTGCTAAAAGGAGACTGTCACATTCTCCATAAGCCATTTTAGCAATGGTATTTGCGGTAGCTGGCGCAATTAAAAAGGCATCAGCCCAAAGTCCTAATTCTACATGACTGTTCCAAACGCCAGTTTCAGCATCCGAAAATTGTGTCAATACAGGATTGCCACTCAAAGTAGCCAGGGTTAAGGGGGTAATAAAAGAAGAGGCAGCTTCGGATAAAATTACCCGAACCTCTGCCTCTTCTTTGATAAGTTCACGAACAAGTATAGCCGCTTTATAGGCAGCGATACTTCCAGTGACACCCAGTAATATTTTTCTACCCTTCAGCATCTTAAAGTCGTCAAATTTTGGAAGGATGTCGTTCATGTTTTTGATAAACAAGCTTGACAACTTTAATACTATTGAGCGTCTACTTCAGGAATTCTGAAAGCTAATTTACCATCTAAAAATTCTTCTAATGCTAAAGCAGAAGGCTTAGGCATTCTTTCATAATATTTAGAGATTTCAATTTGTTCACGGTTTTCGAAAATTTCTTCCAAATTATCTACTGTAGAAGCAAATTCAGCAAGTTTACCACTTAATTCTTCTTTTACTTTCACAGCAATTTGACGTGCTCTTCTTGAAGTTACAACAACTGACTCATAAATATTTCCAGTTGGTTCAACAATTTTGTTGATGTCACGAGTGATAATCGATGGTTGTGCCATTTATATAATTGATTAAGATTTGTTTTTAATTTTTTCTATGTGTTTAACACAATCAGAATAGATATTTTCAGATTGTTTTAAATATTTTGATGAAGGATATTTATCCACCATACTCAGGTAATATTCTACTGCCAATTCAAACCTTCCCAACTTTTTGCGTTCAGTACTGATAAGCGACAATTGGTATTGTGCATCGAGTTTCAAGAAAGCAAATTCTTCATTATGAACTGATTCAGGGTATTCCTTTTTAAATATTTCAAATGAAATTACTGCTGCTTTATAATCACTTACTTTGTAATATAACTTACATTGTTCGTAGGCTTTTTTCTCCAATTTGGACCTCAATTCATCCACGATTTTATTGCATTCTTCAGCGTATTTCGTGTAAGGATATTTGGTAAAAAACACCTGTATTTCATCCAATGCTTTATACGTATTGGTTTGATCCAAACTATAAATAGGTGAATCCAGGTACAATGATTTCACATTCATAAACATTGCTTCTTCCACAAATTCACTTCGAGGAAAAGTTTCAGAAAACCTGTTAAAATAATAGGAACTCAATACATATTGCTTTTGATAATACTGGCAATAGGAATAATAAAGTTGTGTTTTTTCAGCCTCAGCTGTTCCTTTGATCAAAGGAATCAAATCTTCCAACAACACACCAGCCCTGTAATAATCCTTATTCGCGTAATATTCTATTGCTCCGTTGTAACGTTCCTGTACACTGCCTTTTTTTTGCAGTCTTGAAAACTTGCTACATGAAGTAAAAACAAGTAGAAAGAGTACGAATAGATATGTGGTAAATCTTAGGTGCATATTTTATAAGACAGTAAAAATACATTTTTATTTTATAAATCGCAACAATTAAATATCAGGTAAACTATCAAACAATTTATAAAAAATAATACATAACATCCAGTTTCAAAAAACACTGATAATTAATAGTTTTGTTTTGACATAATGAATTAAAGTAATTAGGGCGTCTCCGCCGAGGCGGACCGGGCTTTCGGCACTCGCTTTTTTGCTTTGTTGTCAATCTACTAGGTAAGTACAATCAGCATTGAACAAAGCAAAAAGAGCTCAAACAAAGCCTCAATCCCTGACGCAGGCCGAACACATTTCTTTAAATTGAGTATAAAAATAAAATTATAAATCCAGTATTTATTCGTTTCTAATCATTGCTAAACAATGACTTGAACCAGTTGCTTAACCTTGGCATTCTGAAAGCCTCCACACAACCTCTGTCTTGCACTGTTACGAAACAAGTTTTGCCATCTAATCCTCCAAAAGCGATGTTGGAAGGTTTTTTCCCTTTCAAGGTAATTTCACGGATAATCAATCCTTCAGGAGAAATGATGGCCACGGTACCTTTATCATAACGCGTCAAGTACAAATTTCCCATTTTGTCAACACGCATGCCGTCCATTCCAAAATCTCTAAATTTAATCAGCAGCTCTTTTTCTCCCAATGTTCCATTGTGATGAAGTTTAAATTTCCACACGTTATTCAAAACACCGCTCATGTCTTTGGTTTGCTCGGTCACATACAACAATGTTTGGTCAGGATTAAAAGCAATACCATTCGTAGCGGCAAGTTTACTTTCCAAAAGCACCATTTCACCTGATTTCCTGATCAGCCAAATATTACCCTGTTCGCCTTTCCAATTAGGATCTGTGGCATAAAAATCACCATTTGCACGAAGACAAATATCATTTGGTTGGTTAAAATTGTCGTTGTGCACGTACACCGATATTTGCTTGGTAGTCATGTCAACTTTCAGGATGTTATGTTTGGTATAATCGGCCACATACATCATATTGGTTGCAGTATCAATCACAATACTGTTGCCAACACTTCCTTCTGGCAATTCAACAAACAAACTGGCATTTCCAAAATAATCAATGACGCCGATGGTGCCTTCTTTCTGAAAATTCACCACATATAAATAGCCTTTTTTATCAAAAGCCGGACCTTCAATTCCTGCAGTAAATACTTTTTCTGCTGTAAAATCTGAAACCACTTTAAAATTTGGCACCCCATAACGTTGCGCAAAGCTGTGATGCATCAGCCATAAAGAAGCGAAAATAAATAAGACATTTTTTTTCATAGCGATTGATTTTTTTAAAGATTGAAGGTAAAGAATTTAGCATTTCAAATAAACAAAAAAGGAGCGTAAAAATTAAAACTCCTTTCAAAAAACATTTCACCAATATAAGCTACACGGTCATGATTTCAACTTCTTTTTTGGCAACCGCTTCATCTATTTTTACAATAAATGCATCGGTTAATTTTTGAACTTTGGCTTCTGCGTCTTTGATGGCATCTTCCGCAGCGCCATCTTTGATTAGTTTTTTAAGGTCTTCATTTACCTCTTTCCTAATACTTCTAATTTTCACCTTTCCGGTTTCCCCTTCCGACTTGGCTTGTTTTGCCAATACCTGACGGCGTTCTTCAGTAAGCATTGGTAAGTTTATCCTAATTGTTTCTCCATCATTTTGTGGATTAAAGCCTAAATTAGAATTGATGATGGCCCTTTCTATATCGCGGATAACTTGTTTTTCCCATGGTTTTACGGCCAATGTACGTCCATCAGGAGTTGTAATTGCTGCCACTTGCTGAATTGGTGTTGGCGTACCATAATAATCTATCATTAAGCCATCAAGCATATTTGACATTGCTTTTCCAGCCCTGATTTTTGAAAGTTCAATACTAAGGTGAATCAACTGTCTTTCCATTGATTCTTTTGCCTCATCAAGATAAATTTGAATTTCTTCCATTTTTTTAGTTGTCAGTTTACAGTTATCGGTTTAGAGTAATGAATTTGTTTAAAAATTAATGCATTAGATTATTTATTCACTCATCACTAAATTAAATCGAAACCAAAGTACCTACTTTATCTCCTTTTAATAGGTTATAAAGATTGCCTGGTTTGTTCATATCAAACACCACTATGGGTAAGTTATTTTCTTTACAAAGCGTAAATGCAGTCATGTCCATTACATTCAATCCTTTATCAAAAACTTCTTGAAAAGAAATCTCTTCATATTTGATTGCTGTTGGGTCTTTTTCAGGATCTGCGGTATAAATACCATCGACACGGGTACCTTTCAATACTACGTCTGCTTCAATTTCAATGGCTCTTAAACTTGCAGCACTGTCGGTAGTGAAATAAGGATTTCCAGTACCGGCGCCAAAAATCACTAACCTTCCTTTTTCAAGGTGTCTGATAGCACGACGGCGGATAAAACTTTCGCAAACTTGTTCCAATTTCAAACCTGACATTAATCGGGTAAACATCCCTGCATTTTCCAATGCCCCTTGCAGTGCCATGCCATTGATTAATGTGGCCAACATGCCCATATAATCCCCTTGCACCCTATCAATTCCCGATGATTCTGCTTGAATACCTCTAAATATATTTCCTCCTCCAATCACTATGGCCACTTGAACTCCCTGATCTGCAACAAGTTTAATTTCTTGTGCATATTGTTTCAACATGTTGGGATCAATACCATACTTTTGACCACCCATTAATGCTTCTCCACTTAATTTTAGAAGTATTCGTTTGTATTTCATAATTGTATTTTTTTATCGGCTCAAACTTGGCAAATATAGTTTTTTGTTTAGAGTTTTCAGTTCTGGGTGAATAGTTTTTTTGTGCGTCACTTTTAGTTGTCGGTTTTCGAGTTGTCAGGTTTTCGAGTTCTTTGATAAGTTATCGGTTTTCATGTTAACTGTTTTCTAATTCATTAAAAGTATTCAGCATAAAATGTAAATTAAGTGAATACTAAACTTGTAAACGGTTAACTGTAAAATTGATAACCGTAAACTTGAAAACTTATTAACTCGGTAACTTCCTAATCCGTAATCCCAAACAAAGCTTTCACCCATTCAAAATTCATGATATCATTGGTCAATGCAAAAACCATGAGCGACAAGAGTAAAATCATCCCGATTTTTTGCGCTGTTTCCAGGAATTTGTCTGAAGGTTTTTTACCCGAAATAATTTCCCAGGAAAGGAACATCACATGTCCACCATCTAAAGCAGGAATAGGCAATAAATTCATAAATGCCAATACCATAGAAAGCATTCCTGTCATCAACCAAAACGCTGGCCAGTTCCAGGTAGATGGATATTGTCCGGCAATACTGAACACGCTACCCACAGAGTTTCTGGCGTCAATTTCTCCAGAAAATATTTTACCAAAAGCTTTGGCTTGGAAAAACACCAAAGAAAATGCCTCTTTGGTTCCGGTCACCATGGATGAACCGAAAGAAGAATAAACGATAGAATCTTTCAAGGTAATTTTAGGCATAAAACCAATTTTACCATCCTTATCTATTTTCACCTGAAGGTCTTCAATGGTTCCATCACGGTCCACTTTAACGGCTACGAATTTGTCTTTGTGGGTTTTTAAAACATTTTGCAATTCATGGAAATAAGTGATTTTACTGGCGGCGATGTCAATGATTTTATCCCCTTTTTTCAAACCTCCCCTAAAAGCTCCCGTTCCAGTAATCACAGAATCCACTTTGAAAGGTACGGCATAATCAATGAACATTTGCCTGTCTTTTTTACGGCTGTTTTTTGCTAGTTTGTCTACAAAATTTGCCGGAATTTTGATATCCATAAGCTTACCATTGCGGTCAATGGTATAATAGGCGCCATCTTCTAATAAAATATCCATGCCCACGGCATCAGAAAACAGGCTGATAGGTTTGCCATTTACTTTCAATATTTTATCACCAGTTTGCAGGCCGATTTCTTTACCCATTTCATAGGCAACAATGCCGTATTTGTTCACCTCAGTCATTGGCACCACATGTTGGCCATTGAAATAAGTAATCATGATAAAAATCACCACACCGGTAATTACATTTACAATGATACCACCGAGCATCACGATAAGTCTTTGCCAAGCTGGTTTTGAGCGAAACTCCCAAGGTTGTGGTTCCGCTTTTATGCTTTCCATATCCAGCGATTCATCAATCATTCCAGAGATTTTCACAAAACCTCCAAATGGAATTGCTCCTAAAGCATATTCTGTATCATTTTTTTTGAATGACCAAATTGTTGGGCTAAATCCAATGGAGAATTTTTCAACACGCATTCCAAAAAACTTGGCAGAAAGCATGTGACCTGCTTCATGCAATCCAACTAAAATTAAAAGCGCCAATATCAATTGTGCCCACTGTACCAATACATCCATCGTTTCGAGTTTTCAGGCTAGCACTTGAGGTACTATCCAGGATAATTATTTATTGTATTAATTTAAAATTTTACTTACAAATGTCTTATTGTTATGCGCCAATGCTCTGGTGGCTTCATCGGTCAATATATAATCTTCTAAGGTTGGTTTTGCAATAAAGCTGACTTTTGACATGCAATCTGCAATCAAATCTGACATGCCTAAGAATGAAACTTTATCTTCTAAAAACAGTTTCACAGCAACTTCATTGGCGGCATTCAATATACAAGGCATGTTGCCTCCTTTGTCCAACGCTTCATAAGCCAATTGTAAATTCCTGAAAGTAGTTGTATCCGGAGCTTCAAAACTCAGGTTGGGATAATTCATGAAATCAAATCTTGGGAAATCACCTTTTAAACGGTAAGGAAAACTCAAGGCAAATTGAATCGGAATGCGCATGTCAGGCAAGCCCATTTGCGCTTTGATAGAACCATCTTCAAACTGAACCAAGGAATGTACAATAGACTGAGGATGAACGACTACTTCTATCTGTTTGGGTTTTACCGCAAACAACCATTTGGCTTCAATTACTTCCAATCCTTTGTTCATCAATGACGCAGAATCAATGGTAATTTTTGCCCCCATATCCCAATTTGGATGTTTTAAGGCCTGTGCTTTGGATACTGTTTTTAAGAATTCAATATCTTTTCCCCTGAAAGGGCCACCGGAAGCTGTCAAAATTAATTTTTCGATTGGATTGTGAAATTCACCCACCAAACATTGAAAAATCGCAGAATGTTCAGAGTCAACCGGGTAAATGTTTACGCCTTTTTCCTGCGCCAACGCCGTTACCAATTCCCCTGCCACCACCAATGTTTCTTTATTGGCCAGGGCAATATGCTTTCCGGCTTCAATGGCTTTTAAGGTCGGTAACAATCCGGCATAACCCACCAAAGCGGTCAACACCACATCAATAGCTTCCATTTGAACCACAGAAGTCAAGGATTTAAATCCGGTATACACTTTAATGTCGGCAGGATTTAAAGCCGCAAACACTTTGTCATAAAGTACTTCATTGGTAATTACAACAGTATTGGGTTTGAATTCTAAGGCTTGTTGAATCAACAAATCTGCATTGTTCATGGCAGTAAGCACTTCAATTTCAAACAATTCAGGAAAACTTCTTACTACCTCAAGGGCTTGTGTACCAATAGATCCTGTAGAACCTAATACCGCAATATGTCTTTTTTCGAAACTCAATATGCTAACATTTAACCTTCAAAAGTAAGAAACCTATGCGATATATCATATTTTAGAACAGGTTAGTTTGGATGAATTTATAAATCTATTCGCTAAAACTTAAGTACTTTTATACTTTTTAAAAAACCAGACTTTTAACAAATCTGCCGTAAGGATGTATACCATCACGATAAACAACATTACCCCTAAGTTCAACAAGGGTAATGGCGACAAACCAGCTTGATTGGCAATGGGTAAATATGGTAACCCAATGGTTAACATCAATCCCAAAACACTCAGGATAAACAGGTATTTCCCTGGAGTACTTTTAAAGAAATTTTTATGGGTCCTGATAATGAATAAAATAAAGAGTTCTGTTACAATTGATTCCACAAACCAACCTGTTTGAAAAGCAGCATCTTTTACTTTGAGTACATAAAATAAAGTCAGGAAAGTAATGACATCAAATACGGAGCTATGGATACCGAAAATAAGCATGTAATTTCTGATTAATTTCAGGTTCCATTTCCCGGGACGTTCCAATTGTTCCTGGTCAACATTGTCTGAAGCAATGGTTAAATAAGGAAAATCTGTGATAAAATTGGTCAATAAAATCTGTTTGGGTAACATCGGTAAAAATGGCAAAATCAAAGAAGCAATGGCTACACTCAGCATGTTCCCAAAAGTTGAACCGGTGTTGATAAAAATATATTTCAAGGTATTGGCAAAAGTTTTTCTACCCTCTTTGATGCCATCCACCAACACCATCAAGTCTTTTTCCATCAACACAAAATCAGCGGCTTCTCTGGCAACATCCACCGCATTTTCAACTGATATCCCCACGTCTGCCACACGAATCGCGGCTACATCATTTACGCCATCGCCAATATAAGCGACCGTATAAGTATTTCTCAATGCTCGAATGATGCGTTCTTTTTGTTGCGGTTCCACCTCGGCAAAAATGTGGGTATGCTTCACCAAAAGTGTCAGGGCTTCAGCGCTGATATTGAGTAGTTCTTTCCCAGTGAGCACATTAGGATTTTCAATCCCGATGCCTAAAGCAATGGACCTCGCCACATTTTTATTGTCTCCTGTAATTATTTTCAGTTTGACAGCAAGTTTTTTCAAGGCTTCAATTGTCTCTACAATACCCTCCTTGACAGGATCTTGCATGAGCATAAAACCTGCAAAAATCATTTCTTGCTCACTGTCTTTGGTAATACTATCAGTCGAAATTGGTTTGTAACATACGCTCAAAGCCCTCAATCCATCGACACCAAAAGCGTCAAAGTTTTTTTCAATGGCTTCTTTATGGTTGTCAATATTTTCAATGGTGCCATCGTTCAACCTGATTTGGGTACAGATTTCAAGAATTTGAGTATAAGCCCCTTTGCAAATAATCATTTTTTCAGTTGCAGTAGCAATGGCAATACTTAAACGTTTACGAATAAAATCATAAGGAACTTCGTCAAGTTTCTGAGGCGTTAATTTGGTTTCAAACTGCAAAGCTTTCAAAGCTTCATCAATGGGATTCGCATATCCAGATTCAAACTTAGCATTCCAATAAGCCAACTCCTGCACATAATCACAGGTAATTCCCAAGCCATCTACCACTTTGACTATTTTAATATTTCCGTCAGTGATGGTTCCAGTTTTGTCGGTACACAACAAATTGATTTCACCTAAATTTTGAATGGAAGTTAACTTTTTAACGATTACCTTTTTTTCAAGCAATCTTTTCGCTCCAGCACTCATCGCAATGGTCGTAATGGCTGGCAATAATTCAGGAGCCATTCCAACAGCAAGTGCCAAAGCAAACAATGCGGATTCCATGACACTTTTATGGTTCAATAAATTGACAATCAAAATAAAAAGTGAAAGCACCAAGGTGATTTTCATCAGAAAATAACCAAAATCTTTGATTCCTTTTTCAAAAGTTGTTTCCACAGTAGTTTCCGCACTTTTGGCAATACTTCCAAAAATTGTAAACTCCCCCACATTGATTACCAGTGCTTTTGCTGTGCCACTCACAATACTGGTTCCTTCCCAAAGGCAATTAAAGCGTTTAGAAAGTTGGGCGTCAGGGGAAATAGCACCTGCCAATTTATTCACAGGAAATGACTCCCCTGTCAGGCTCGCTTCATTGGCGTGAAGTTCATTGGCAGCAATCAGCAAACAATCAGCGGGCAACATGTCACCAGCATTCAGCAACAATACATCACCGGCAACAATTTGTGAGGACACAATTTCTTGTTCTTTGCCATCCCTGAGCACATTAAATTTTAAAGCAATCATAGACTGCAATTTCTCCACCACTTTACCTGCATTGCTCTCTTGAAAAAAACTCAATAAACCAGTAGACAACACAATAAAAAGTATGATAAAAACATCAGCCGTTTCCCCCAAAAAAGCAGACAATACCACTGCTCCAATCAACAATAACATCAAAGGACTTTTAAATTGAACAAAAAAAAGCAAAAGCGTATTTTTCCAACGAACATTTTTGGGTAAAGCATTCCCTGAAGCTTGCAGTTTTTTTTCAGCGTCTGTAGTCGTCAATCCTTCAACCGAGCTTCCCAATTGGTGCAACCAATAACTTGCCTCAAATTGCCAAAAATTATCAATGGGTGAATTTTGCATATACTTGACATATTATCAAAACACTACAATACTAAAGTAATTACCAGGCAAAAAAAATGACTTTCAACAGTTACCTTAAAGAATACAGAATATCTAGTAAACAGATTTACAGCAAGTTTCAATTTGAATTGACAGAATGTAAGTTGATAAAAAATAAGGCTTTCATTCCCCCCTACCTCCCGTAACTTTTCCCTTCCATATAGGTTTGAAGAATAATGGTAGCACTCACTTTGTCTAAATTGCCTTTTACTTTTCGGTCTTTTTTACTTACGCCCGAAGCAACCATACTTTGCATGGCAATTTTAGACGTAAATCTTTCGTCCACTTGATGAATTGGAATGAGGGGAAACCTATTTTGTAAGTGCTTGATAAATACCGCCACATGTGCAGATGCATCAGTCGCTGAGCCATCCAAACGTTGAGGTAAGCCAACCACAAATGCCTCCACGGGTTCTTTGAGTATATAATTGGTTGTAAAAGTATAAATGTCTTTGGTGGGAATAGTTTCTAAAGCGGTAGCAATAATTTGTAAAGGATCCGTCACTGCCACTCCTACCCTTTTGGTACCGAAATCAAAAGCCATTATTCTCATTGTCGCATCATTTGAAACAAAGGTAGGAAAAAAAGTACAGAGTCTTGAGTACTGAGTACAGGGTACAGCGCAGAAAGTATGGAGTATAGCAAAGTGTATAAAAAAACTTCAAAAACCCCAATCCGGTCCTAAGCTCCTAAATTCATGTATAGTATTAAAGGTACTGTATACTTTGTACTCTAAACTCTCTACTCATAACTCTGTACCCTGTACTCAAGACCCTGTACCCAAGACTTAATTATTTAACCCCAACAGCAAGGATTTTACTTTTTGTTCAAGCGCTAATGCTTTTGGAAAAAGCACTTCATTTTCAATACGTGCATGATTGGTTAAATCAACTTCAAGTTGTTTTAAGGCAAAATAAATCACTTTGAGGTGAAGGCTTGTTGAAGCGGACACTTCATAATTATTGGTGATATTCCTGATACCCTTCATCACATCGTCGTGTGCTTCATGATCTTTCACAAAATCGACCAATGCATTTTTCTGAATTTCTTTTTGTAAAGTTTCTAATTCGTGGTGTCCGCTTTCAATGGATTTATGGAGCAATAAGATATAGTTAAAAAAAGTATCTTCTTCTTCGTAAATGTGCTCAATAAATTCCTGTACAAACAAAGGGAATACAAATTTCAAATCCTGCACAATAGGCAAAGAATTGTCTTCTACGTTTTGAATTAAATTGGAAATGTAGGTCAAAGATTCTTTTACAAACCTATGGTGCATGTGTTTTAAATAAGCAATCACCAAGTCGATAGGGTATTCGTTTAACGAAAGTGAGGTCAAACTAGATTCCTCCACAATAGCAGCCATTTTATTTAGCACCAGTTCAAGCTTTAAGCCTTTCTCCTCACAAGCTTGTTCTAAGGTTTTATCTGAATAATCATAAAATGCTATGCCAAAATATTGTAACACAGAAGCATTTACATAATTCTCATCTACAATTTCATTGATTGGTTTATTCACTTTACTGGTCATATCGTTTATAATTTGGATGTAAGTACGCCTAATCTTTTTTCTAAAAGAATGATTAAAATCATTTTTAAGAAAAAGATAAACACGTAATCCTATGCCCTACGTAGATACATATAAACAAGTTATACTTTATGCCCTTCGCGAATTATACATTCCAGCACTTGTGTCGCAAAGGCATAAAAAAGCTATCAATCTTATCTTACTCATTCATTGAAACATTTATTGATTGATTCATTGATACTTGAAATTAATTCTAGGAATTCGCCAAAAACTTATTAGGAAAAACTATAAATAAAATGGCTATAGATTTCTCCAACACTTTAGTAAGGTCACGCAAAGATTTGTATTTTTGAGAACATCCTTTTAAAATATTTTTATTGACCAACACAATGAATCCAAAACAAATATTACCTTACAGCATTGGTACCAAAAGTGTACCCCTGAGAAAGCTGCTGGCATCATGACAAACCTAGACTTACAACAACTTATCGCCCAAGGGGAAGGATACTACATTGAGTTCAAAAAAGACCTTAACACCGATTTTAAAAAAGAATTAGTGGCTTTTGCCAATGCTTCTGGTGGTACTATTTTGCTTGGAGTAGACGACAATGGAAAAATCGTTGGCTCAAAATCTGGCAATGATTTCAGGTCACAAATACAACAACACGCCAGCGAATGCGACCCGGCGATAGACATTACCATGCATGAAGTTGACCAAGTAATGGTTGTTAAAGTTGCCGAAGGAATGCACAAACCTTACCGATCTACCAATGGCTTTTATTTGAGAGTAGGACCTAATTCTCAAAAAATGGCAACCGATAAAATTGCCGAATATGTGGAACGCTATGGCAGGGTAAGATTTGATGAACGCATACGGAAAGATTTTGATGGCACAATCGATAACGACTTGGTTGATCAATTTTTCAATCAGGCAGGCATAAAGAAACCGCTTCAAAGCAATACCCACATTTTTCAAAGTTTAGGACTTGTAAAACAAATTGATGGCATCAATTACTTTACCAATGCCAGTATATTATTCTTCACCACAGACCCTACCTATTTTTTACCTCAAGCCAAAATCACTTGCGTGGCTTACAATGGCACAGAAAAGGTGGATATATTAGACCGTAAAGACTTTTCCCTTGATTTAATTTCTTCTATTGAAGCTGGCTTAGCATTTTTAAGACGACACTTAAATGAAGCCTCCAATATCAAAGCATTAAAAAGAGAAGACAAACTGGAAATACCCTTTGTCGCACTACGTGAAGCACTCGTCAATGCCGTAGCACACCGCGACTATTTGGTAACTGGAGCCAGGGTGTTGATTGAGATTTTCACAGACAAAGTAATCATTTCTAATCCAGGAGGATTACCTGCCGGATTATCAGAAAAAGATTTTGGAAAATACAGCCTATCTCGCAACCCAATTATCTCTGATTTACTATTCAGGGTAGGTTTAATTGAAAAATTGGGTACAGGTGTAAATAGAATTAAAGCACTATTACTTGAAGCACATTTGCCCGAAGCCGAATTTCACTTCAATGACTTTTTTGCCGTCACATTCTCACGCGAAATGCAAACAAGAACAGACAAAAAAGGTGGTGCGAAAGGTGGTGCAAAAGGTGGTGCAAAAGGTGGTGCAAAAAACATCCCTCCCCTTTCCGAAAAACTGATGGCAGTATTGGATATCATTAAAGCCAACCCTCATATTTCATACAGAGAAGTAGCAGAAAAACTTAACATAAACGACTCTGCAGCACAAAAGCACTTTGATAGCCTAAAAAACAAAGGCATCATCAAACACTCTGGGCCATCTAAAGGAGGCTACTGGGAAATATTATAGATTTTGAACAGATGAGAAAAATAATACTAAGCAAAAGAAACAAAATGGCAGTTTTACATATACCCAAAAAAGCCCCATTTGAATTAAAGATATAACAGATTGATCAATTTGAATCTAAATCAAGATTTAGAAATAATAGCGCTGAGTTTTAAAAATATCAAAATAAAAATTTCATTCAAGTACTATTCGATGAAGATTATAAAATTGCAGGAATCATGTTTAAGTAACTTCAATAATTTTCAAGCCTTTTTTCTTTACCTTGCATAACTTAAACAAATAAAATGGCTATAGATTTCTCCAACACTTTAGTAATCGGTATTTCTTCTCGTGCATTGTTTGATTTGGAAGAAGAAAACATGATTTTCCACAACAAAGGAATTGATGAATACCGTGCTTTTCAACTTAAAAATGAAAACAATATCCTTAAAAAAGGTACCGCTTTTCACTTGGTAGAATCGCTCTTGAAGTTAAACCGTTTTGCCGAAGAGCGCTTGGTAGAGGTCATCATCATGTCGCGCAATTCGCCAGATACAGGTTTGCGGGTTTTAAACAGCATTCAACAATACCAATTAGACATTAGCCGTGCTGCCTTTGCTGGCGGAAACCAACTTTCCCCTTACCTGGACGCCTTTAATGTTGACTTATTTTTAACCAAAGACGAAAAAGATGTACAGGCAGCCATTGATGCTAAAGCTTGTGCAGCAGCGACCATCTATGGCCATCCGGAAGATTTTGAACCAGACCTCGACACGCTCAGAATTGCTTTTGATGCCGATGCGGTAATCTTCTCTGAAGAATCAGAATTCATTTATAAAACACAGGGTTTACCAAGTTTTCACGACCACGAACAAGCCAATGCCAACGTGCCATTATTGGAGGGTCCATTTGCCAAGTTGTTGAAAATATTGTCCAAACTCCAAAAACAAATCAGTCAGCATACCCAAAAACCACCCATCCGACTGGCCATCGTTACTGCCCGCAGCGGACCGGCACATGAACGCGTGATCAAAACTTTGAGAGAATGGGACGTATATGTGGACGAAGCTTTTTTTATGGGAGGAATCACCAAAGACCAGGTGCTCAAAGCTTTCAAGGCACATATTTTCTTTGACGACCAGGAAGTTCATTTGGAAAAAGCTTCCAAGGTTGTTCCATCTAGCAAAGTGCCTTATTCAACAGATTCGCCTTTGCATAAACTGGACAAAAAAACTAAAGTTTAGACAGCTGGAAATACAAAGCTATAGTTCAATAAACAATCCATGCCGAGACTTATTTCACATCCCATTTTATGCAATTACTATGTCACCTACCGTTGCAATGCGAGTTGTGGGTTTTGTGATATTTGGGAGAAACCATCTCCGTATATCACCTTGGAAGATGCTGAAAATAACTTCAGGGATTTGAAACAACTCGGTGTCAAAGTCATTGATTTCACCGGAGGAGAACCTCTTTTACACCAGGCGCTTCCAGAATTATTGACCTTGGCAAAGTCTTACAAATTCATTACCACGGTAACCAGCAACGGTTTATTGTATCCTAAAATGGCCGAAAAGCTCAAAGGGAAAATCGACATGTTGCATTTTTCACTCGATTCGGCATCCAAAGAAATTCATGACAAAGGACGCAATGTAGCTTGTTTTGATTTTGTCATGGAATCCATCAAAATTGCCAGAAGCTTGGGCGAAAGACCGGATATTATTTTCACTGTTTTTGACCATAACCTTGCAGAAATAGCTAAGATTTACAACGAAATTTGCCAGCCCAACAACCTGATTTTAATCCTGAATCCTGTATTTGAATACAATGGTTTGGCTACTGAAAATCAATTGAATGAAACGCAGTTAAATGAATTGTTGACCTGGGGGAAAAAGCCGGGAGTATACCTCAACGAAGCTTTTATTGCGCTCCGAAAAGATGGCGGAAACCACATTCAGAAACCCATCTGTAAAGCGGCGAGTAGCACCATTGTCATCTCTCCTGAAAACAGGCTGGTATTGCCTTGTTACCATTTGGGATTAGAAGAATTTGAGATCAACAACCAATTGTTTGACTTGTACAAAAGTGACAAAATTTCAGCCTTGATTCAACAGGAAGGCCGTTATGAAAAGTGCGAAGGTTGCACCATCAATTGTTATATGCAACCTTCTTTTGCGGTAGAATTGAACAAGTATTTTTTCAAAGCTTTACCCAGTACCTTAAAATACAATTACATGAAAGGTACGTGGAAACAGTTGTTTTTTTAAGCCTCAGGCTTTGCTCGATACTCTTATAAGCCTGTTGGGTGAAACTAATAATTCCCAGCAAATTGCAGGGAATTATGGCACACGGATTTTGCAGATTGAGCGGATTTTCGCAGATTAAAAAGTAAAATCTGCGAAAACCCGCTCAATCCGTTCAATCTGCGTTCAATTATACAATTAGCATATTGTATTTCACTCAAAAGATTCTTATTATATATTTTCTATTCAAACACCAAGTGTTTTACTGATTCTCCAGAGTCACGAAGTTCGGCCAATGAGTCAATCCCGATTTTTAAGTGTTGTTGGGCAAATACCTTGGTAACGGCCTGGTCATTGGCAGAAGTTTTCACGCCTTCAGGGGTCATAGGATTGTCGGATACCAACAACAAGGCTCCATGAGGAATGCTGTTGGCAAAACCAACCACAAAAATCGTAGCGGTTTCCATGTCTATGGCCATCGCTTTGATAGCAACCAGGTATTCCTTAAACTTATCGTCATGTTCCCACACACGCCTGTTGGTGGTGTAAACGGTACCTGTAAAATAATCCCTTTCGTGTTTTTTAATGGTCGAAGAAACTGCCCTTTGTAATCGGAAAGAAGGCAAAGCCGGAATTTCGGCAGGAAGATAATCGTTGCTTGTTCCTTCACCCCGAATGGCTGCAATTGGTAAAACCAAATCACCGATTTTAGTTTTTTTCAAACCACCACATTTGCCCAAAAACAAAGCTGCTTTGGGTTTTATAGCCGATAGCAAATCCATTACCGTGGCGGCCATGGCACTTCCCATCCCAAAATTGATGATGGTAATGTTGTTTGCTGTTGCGGTTTGCATGGGTTTGTCGCGGCCAATAATATCACACTGATATTCGGTGGCGAACATTTCAACATAATTGATAAAATTTGTTAATAAAATGTATTGTCCAAATGATGCTAAAGGAGTTCCAGTATATCTCGGTAACCAATCATTTACAATTTCTTCTTTCGTTTTCATAATCCATGTTCATTTGACCTGAACAATTGAAACGGAGAACTGAATTTAAAAGTTGATGATTATCCATAAAAATGACAATTATTTACATGGAGCAATACATGGTTTAAAGAAGACAAAAAACAATTTAGGTTTTGAATAGACTTCTCTGATGTAGAAAAGTATCATTCACAAATCAATTCATTGAAATATCAAGTTTTGATTGTCTCTTATTACGACAATAAAAAAGGCAACATTTACTCATCTCCCAGCCCAACAATTAAAATTAAGGCTAGCCATAAACAAGCATCATATCAATTATTCATCCCCCCGATAACCATATAAATAGTCTATATTTAGCTATAAAAACACCGATGATTATCAATAATTATATATATATCCATTTACTCAAAACTAAACATTCAACACTCAACACTCCAAAAACTATTTCCCAATAGTAACTTTTTTGCAAGGGTCGAAATCGGAGAGGTTGGCAAACACATTGGCTTCTGAGATAGCAGTTGCTTTGGCGATGGCTACAGGGTCTTTTTCTACTTCCGTTACTTTTACTTCTGTTCTCCTGTTCAATTGGTGTGCTTCTTCAGAGCATTTCACGTTGTTTTTGCAACGGTTCTGCAATTTGGTTTCACCGTAACCTTTTGCCCTGATTCTTGACGCTTCAATGCCATGTTGCACCACATAATTTACCGCAGAAGCTGCCCTGTCTTGTGACAGGTCATGGTTGTATTTGTATCCACCACGGGCATCCGTATGTGAACCAAGCTCCACGTGGATTTCAGGATATTCAGCCAAAAAACGTACCAGTCTGTCAAGTACCAAAGCCGCATCTGTCCTGATATCCGATTTTTTATAGTCGTAATAAAGCTCTTTGATTTGAAAGGTTTTGTTCACCTGAATTTTGCTTAATGTGTTGACCTGAATTTTGCTGAGAATAAGTGGATCTGTATTGGCAGATTTCTTTTTATTTTTAACCACTACCTGTTGGCAATCAGCAAAATAACCTTCATGCATTCCTTTGACCAAATACTTGCTATTGTATTTGGCATTGTAGGCATATT